>PVMK01125393.1_pt1 | contig 92943 bp, 85 predicted proteins | sample 1853481 | NCBI WGS metagenome assembly PVMK01 (sample SAMN08533507, study PRJNA380276) | Marine sediment metagenome, whole genome shotgun sequencing project.
GTCCGTGGGTTCGCTCGGAGGCTCGCCGGAGAGGTCGATTTTGTTGCGCACCTGGAGGATGCGCATGCCTTCTACACCCGCTGGTAGCTCGGGGATCACGGGCCGAGTCGCGTCGGTAATCATCAGCAGCACGTCAGCGTTGGAAATCTCGGCCTCGGCGCGACGAATACCTTCCAGCTCCACCGGGTCTTTCGACGCATGCAGCCCGGCGGTATCGATCAGTCGCACGGGTAAGCCATCCAAATCCAGGTCCGCGTTCAACACGTCCCGGGTCGTCCCGGGAACTGCCGCGACGATCGCGCGCTGCTGACCCGCGAGCCTGTTCAGCAGGCTTGATTTACCGACATTCGGCGCGCCAACCAGCACCACGGAGACCCCTTCGGACAGCATGGCGCCCTGGCGCGCCGCATCGCCCACATCGCAAACCTGTCGCTTCAGTTCCTCCAGACGCTCGAGCACCGATCCGTCGCCAAGGAAATCGACTTCTTCCTCCGGAAAGTCGATGGCCGCTTCCACGTATCCGCGCAGTTCCCGCAGGCGCTCCGCGAGCACCTCCATTCGCGACGAAAATTCACCACGCAAAGAGCGCATGGCGCTTCGAACAGCGGCCTGGGTTGCACCATCGATGAGATCCGCAACTGCTTCGGCCTGGGTGAGGTCGAGCTTACCGTTCAGAAACGCTCGTTCGCTGAACTCGCCCGGACGGGCCTGGCGCGCGCCGGCTACCAGCGTTGCCGCCAGCAGCATGTCGATTACCACCGGCCCGCCGTGGCCATGCAGCTCGAGGACATCCTCCCCGGTGAACGAACGCGGACCTTGAAAAAACGCGACCAATCCCGCGTCGATCGGGCGACCTTCCCCGTCATGGAACGTCGCCGTCCGCATCTCGCGGTGGTCCGGCATTTGCACATGAGTGATTGCCCGGCAAATCGCGGCCGCCCGTGCACCGGACACCCGGATGATTCCGATGCCACCACGGCCTGAGGGCGTGGCAACCGCTGCAATGGTGTCTGCGTCGAGCGCAGCGCTAACTCTTTGCGGGGGCACTTCCGCGTTCGATCTGACGGGTAATGATCCATTGCTGGGTCATCGACAGGACATTGTTGAGCAGCCAGTAAAGAACAAGCCCTGCAGGGAAGAACAGGAACAGCACTGTGAACATGATGGGCATCATCTTCATGATGCGCGCTTGCATCGGATCCGGCATCGGCGGGTTCAGCGTCTGCTGGAAGAACATGGAGGCACCCATCAGGATCGGCAACACGAAGAACGGATCCATCGCCGACAAGTCGTCGATCCAGAGAAAAAACGGCGCCTGGCGCAACTCGACGCTCTCGAACAGCACCCAGTACAGCGCGATGAACACGGGCATCTGAACCAGAATCGGCAGGCACCCGCCCAGCGGGTTGGCCTTCTCCTTCTTGTACAGGGACATCATCTCCGAAGACAGCTTCTGCCGATCGTCTTTGTAGCGTTCCTGGAGGCGCTTCATCTGCGGCGCAACTTTGCGCATTTTTGCCATCGAGCGGTAACTGGCCGCGGACAACGGATACAACACGGCTTTGATAATCACCGTCAGCAGGATGATCGCCACTCCCCAGTTGTTTACGAAACTGTGCAGCCAATCCAGCAGGTAGAACAGCGGTACGGCCATCCACCACAGAAAGCCATAGTCAATGGTCAGATTCAGGTTCGGAGAGATTGTCTCGAGCGTCTTCTGGTCTTTGGGTCCTGCATAGAAAGAGCTGCGGAAAGTCGCCAACTGCCCGGGCTCGATCCGCTGCACGGGGCTCGTAAAGCCGACGATATAGGTACCATCGTCGCGGCGCTGCCCGTAGTACCGATTGGTGTTCGCAGCGTCGCCTATCCAGCTGCTGAGGAAGTAGTGCTGAAGGATGGCGATCCAGCCGCCTTCCACGGTCTCGCGATAATTCTCCTCGTCGAGATCGTCAAAGCCCAGCTTGAAATACCGATCCTCGCTGGTGGTCAGGGCCGCTCCCAGGTACGGCCGTGGCCCCAGGCCAAACCCGCCGCCTTCTTCGATTGGTGTGCCGTCACGTTTGAGCTGCGCAAACATTCCAACCGAGAAAGGTTCAGTTCCTCGATTGTCTATCCGGTACTCCATCTCGACCAGGTGGCCCTCCGGTTGAAACAGGAACACCTTGGTCACGTCTACCTCCCCGACCCGGGTATGTAACTCGACGCTGCCACCAGACCCCCGGAAGTCGAACGACGCGGCGGGGACGCTGAACAACGGCCGCTGTCCGCCGGTATCGGTGCCATCGGGACCGATCAAGCCACTTTGCGCCACGTAAGTGTGGCCATTGCCGCTATCCAGCAAAACGAACGGAACCTCCGGCTGATCCTTGCTGACCGGAAAACCAGGCAATTGAACACGCACGATGTCCCCGCCCAGCCGGTCGATCCACAACTCGAGATCGTTCGTCGTCACCCGCACCAGCCGCTCTTCCGTTACCTGAGCGTCCCGGGACTCCAGAGCGTCCGGAGCGACCTGGCTCGGTTGCTGCGGCCCGATCGGGCCAAGCAATGAGTTGTCTGGCACATCCCCGGAGCCGACCCCCCTGGCCGGGATCCCCGACAGGAGGGTCTGCAGATAGTGATGCCAATGCAGGCGCTTCGGTACGCGGTACCTCCCCTGGGCGACCATAGTCTTCGTTCCAGGCGAGCATCATCAGGTAAGCCGTCGCCGCAAGCCCGATGATCAGTACAATTCGTTGAATTTCAGCGGCGGGCATTCTAGCGACCTCGATCCGTCACGATTGCTGCGGTCTCGTTGATGCACTGATCCGGCACCGGATCGAACCCACCCGCGTGCCATGGGTGGCACTTGCCGAGGCGCCGCAGCGCAAGCAAACCGCCACGTCCGAGACCGTGAGACTCGATGGCGGTCAAGGCGTATGCGGAGCAGCTTGGGTGAAATCTGCAGTGCGGGCCGAACAGCGGGCTGATCGCATAGCGATAGCCCTTGATGAGTATCGCCACCGATCCGGTGAGGGCCCTGACAAGGGTCCCCGCAAGGGTTCCCAACAGGGTTTGTCCCGATGGATAACTAATCTCGTCTTTCATCACCCATATCCCGCAGCCGATCCCAGATTGAACGCAGCGATTCGCCAAGATCTCCAGAATCCGGCGCATCAATCAGTTGCACGATGACGTCACACGCCGGAAGCGTAGACCGGTGCGCCCGAAACGACTCCCTGATTCGCCGCTTGACCCGGTTGCGATCGACCGCGCGATTGGCAAACCGTTTTGCAATGACCATTCCAAGCCGCGGAGTGTTGTTCTCGGCGTTAGCGCGCGCAAGGACTCGCAGCGGCCCTTCGCGAACTCTCAGCTGAGCGCCCTTGAACACCCGTTCGAACTCCGCCCTGCGCCGCAGGCGGTAATCGCGGGAGAAACGCATGATAACCGGCCAGAGACCGCTAGCCGTGCTATGCCGAGAGGCGCTTGCGCCCTTTGGCACGCCTTGAGTTGATCACTTTGCGACCGCCGCGTGTTGCCATGCGAGCCCGGAAGCCGTGATTGCGTTTCCGCTTGATGACGCTTGGTTGAAAGGTCCGCTTCATGTCGGGCTCATTGGAAAAAGGAGCGCGATTTTATGGGTCGTGCTCGAAGGTGTCAATTTGAGTTACACGAACCAGTTTGGTCCCATGAGTGTTTCAAAAGAAGTATTTTTCTATATATAGGATTGTGGTGGTTGTTTGTTGGGTAGCGCGGAATCTGTGGGTAAGCGTGCCAACGTGTTGTTTGCGATAGCTTTGTAGTGCGGGCCAAGCTGTGAGTATCCGCTGAGAAGTGCAGGCAAAAACGCTCAGTTATCCCCACTGGCAGCGCGCTGAAAGTTATCCACATGCTACCCACAGAGTCACCCACAGGTTAGTCACAATTGGCGCGTCAGTGACCCAATCTCCAGTCCCGAAAAGGCGCGAAATAGAGCGATCTGCTAAAGAATTTGCGTTCAGATAGAAATGCGCGTAGCCGTGTATGTTGGAAGCCATTAGACTGTCGAAAAAACCAAAAGCGACACTGCGGGGGACATAAGTCGGTGGAAAATTCGGTGTGGCATAGGTGCCTCGATCGCTTGGAACACGAACTCTCTTCTGATCAATTCAACACTTGGATCCGGCCGTTACAGGCCCGGCATGCTGAGGGTGGGATAACGCTGCTGGCACCCAATCGGTATGTCAAAGATCATGTGGAAACGTTGTTTCTGAGGCGTATCGGGGAGATGTTGGATCAGGAAGGTGATCCCGCCAACCCACTTGACGTTGCGCTCGACATAGGCAGCGACGCGCCGGCGGGCATACCTCTTCGCGTGGATGGGCGGGCGTCCGAGGCGCGCACTGATCTGAACAAGGCATTCACTTTCGAGACCTTTGTCGAAGGTAAATCTAACGAGATTGCTAGGGCGGCATCGATGCAGGTGTCCGAGAATGCCGGTCTATCCTACAACCCATTGCTGTTATATGGCGGCGTTGGTCTCGGCAAGACGCATCTGATGCAGGCCGTCGGCAACGCCATCGTCATCAAGAACCCCGAGGCCAAGGTTGTTTACCTGCACTCCCAGCGTTTTGTCCAGGACATGGTCAAGGCGCTGCAGCAAGGCACCATGGAAGAGTTCATGCGCTATTACCGATCGGTAGATGCGCTGCTCATTGACGACATTCAGTTCTTTGCGAACAAGCTCCGCTCGCAGGAGGAGTTTTTCCACGTATTCAACGCGCTGCTCGAGCGGGGTCATCAGATGGTGTTGACCTGTGATCGATATCCCAGCGAGATCGACGGCTTGGAAGAGCGTCTTAAGTCCCGATTTGTCTGGGGGCTGACCGTGGAGGTCGAAGCGCCTGAGCTCGAGACGCGAGTCGCGATCCTGATGAAGAAGGCTGAACTGGAAGGTGTCGATCTGGCGCCGGATATTGCGTTTTTCATAGCGGAGCGAGTTCGTTCCAACGTGCGAGAACTCGAGGGCGCACTGAAACGGGTGATGGCAAACGCGCGCTTCACCGGCCGGCGAATCTCGATCGATCAGGTCAAGCAGGCGTTGCGGGATCTTTTTGCGATACAAGAACGACGGGTTTCGATCGACAACATTCAGCGCACCATCGCCGAGTACTACAAGGTCAAGATCTCCGACCTGCTGTCGAAACGCCGCAGTCGAAGCATTGCTCGCCCTCGGCAGATGGCGATGTACCTCGCCAAGGAACATACTAATCATTCATTGCCTGAGATAGGCGACGCCTTTGGTGGCCGGGATCATACGACCGTACTGCACGCGTGTCGGAAGATTGCCGAACTGAAGGAATCGAGCGCGGATGTTGCAGAAGACTATCGCAACCTGAACCGCCTCGTTACCACCTAGTTCCCGGCCGGATTGCGTTGCATCGCAGTGCTGGTTCGAGTCCATCGCTGGATAGAGGTTTGCTATGAAGTTCACCGCTGACCGTGAGACGTTGCTGAGGGCCGTGCAGCTCGTAACAGGGGTCGTGGAACGTCGTCAGACGTTGCCGGTACTGGCGAATTTGCTGGTGATCGTCGATGAGGAGGGCGTGTCGCTTACCGGTACGGACCTCGAAGTCGAACTGGTCGCGCGGATTACTGAAGGTATAACGGTGGAGCGGTCAGGTGAGGCAACCATTCCGGCCCGCAAGTTGGCGGATATCTGGCGTTCGTTGCCGGAAGGCGCGGCCGTGTCTGTCGAAGCCGAAGGGGACCGGGCGGTCGTTCGGTCGGGTCGTAGCAGGTTCTCGCTGGCTACGCTGCCGGTGGCAGACTTCCCGCAGGTGGAGGGTGCGCCTGGGGATATTGAATTCAGCCTGGCGCAGACCGACCTGCAGCGATTGTTGGATCAAACGGGATTCTCAATGGCACAGCAGGACGTTAGATACTTCCTCAACGGCCTGTTACTCGAGGTTTCCTCCGAGCATGTGCGAACGGTGGCAACCGACGGACACCGGTTGGCCATGTGCACGCTCGATAAGGGCGTTGCTGGGGCAGATCGGGTGCAGGTGATCGTGCCACGCAAGGGGGTGGTAGAGCTTGGCCGCCTGCTTGGAGACGGCGATGACCCTGTTTACATCACTCTGGGCAAGAACCACCTTCGAGCCAGCCAGGGCGACTATACGCTGACAACCAAGCTTGTTGACGGGCGCTTCCCGGAATACGACAAGGTTATTCCGGCGGATAGTGACAACGCATTGATCGGTGATCGAGAAGCATTAAAGCAAGCGTTTTACCGAGCGTCTATCCTGTCCAACGAGAAGTATCGGGGCGTGCGTTTAACGCTGGAGCAGGAGCAGGTAACGATCCAGGCGAACAACCCCGAGCAGGAAGAAGCCGAGGAGATTGTTGCCATTGAATACAGCGGAAGCCCAATGGAAATAGGCTTTAACGTGAGCTATCTCCAGGATGTGCTCAACGTGTTGGACACCGACACGGTGCGGCTTAGCATCAACGACGCGAACAGTTCTGCGCTGATCGAAGGCCCAGGAGCGGATGATTCGGTGTACGTCGTAATGCCTATGCGGCTCTGATTCGACTCAATGCGCCTGGAGCGGGTTGAGGTCTGGGGCTTTCGCAACCTGACGGCTCTCAGTGTTGATCTTTCTCCCGGATTGAATCACTTCTCCGGACCGAATGGCGCCGGGAAGACGGCGTTCCTGGAGGCGATCCATTTGTTGTTCCGAGGTCGGTCGTTCAGGACCAACCGGATTGCCAACGTCATCGCAAAAGAAGAACAGCGGCTAGTGGTTCGCGCGGAACTCAATGCGGATGGCCTGAGACGCTCGGCGGCGGTTTCGCGCGACCGGGACAATGGTCGAGACCTGCGACTCGATGGAGTGGCAGGCCGAAAAGTTTCGGACCTGGCGGGCCTGCTGCCCATTCAACTGATGCTTCCGGAAACGTCCGACCTGGTGTTCGGCAGCCCGAGATTGCGACGCTCGTTCATCGACTGGGGAGCGTTCCACGTGAAACGTGAACATCTGGAGGATTTGCGCAGCTACCAACGAGCGCTGCGGCAGCGCAACGCATTGCTGCGCGAAGCTCGAGGCGATATCCGCAAGCTCCCGGTTGCACTAGAGACGTGGAATACGCAGCTGTTGGAGTTCGGCCGCCGCGCGGATCTGCAGCGACGCGAGTATGTTGACGGCGTTAAGCCCTTGGTCCAGGAAGTTATGCAGCAATTGGCACCCGAGCTGGACGTGACCCTCAGCTACGAACCCGGTTGGCCGGGCGACCAGACGCTCGAAGAAACATTGGTCGAAACGGTGCTTCGCGAGGTAAAATCAGGGGCTACGCAGAGCGGTCCACATCGGGCCGAACTGCGGCTCATGGTGGCACAGGGTCGGGCGTCGGACGTCCTGTCGCGTGGCCAGGCGAAGCTCGTGGCTAGCGGTCTTCACCTCGCGCAGGCCAGGAAAACACGCGAACAGACTGGGGCCGACAGCTTGTTCCTGATCGACGATGTCGGCGCCGAACTCGATGAGGCACACCGGCTGAATTTCTTTCGATTGCTGAGCGAAGAGCGATGCCAGGTGATAACAACTGGCACGGCGCAGCTGGAAGCCATGGTTGGCTATGAATTAGGGTTCAGAACGTTTCACGTGGAACAAGGCGAGTGCCGTCTTATAGATGGCTGAGGATTAAACACATATGTCCAACGAAACCTACGACTCCGGCAACATCAAGGTACTACGCGGCCTCGATGCGGTTCGAAAACGCCCTGGAATGTACATCGGTGACACCGAAGACGGCACCGGCCTGCACCATATGGTCCAGGAACTGGTGGATAACTCCATAGACGAGGCGTTAGCCGGTCATTGCGATTTGATACAGGTGATCATGCATCCGGGTGAATCAATCACGGTGCGCGATAACGGTCGGGGCATTCCCGTAGACATTCATTCCGAGGAAGGCGTATCCGCGGCCGAAGTGATCATGACGACCCTGCACGCGGGCGGAAAGTTCGATGACGACAGCTACAAAGTCTCTGGTGGGCTGCATGGCGTGGGTGTTTCGGTGGTGAATGCGCTGTCCGAGGAGTTCCGGCTGACCGTCCGGCGTGAAGGCAAGGTGTATCAGCAGGTTTATCGGATGGGAGTTCCCGAGGCACCGATGGAAGCCGTCGGCGAGACCACCGACAGGGGAACCGAATGTTACTTCAGACCTTCACCGGAAACGTTCAACAACATTGAATTTCACTACGACATTCTGGCCAAGCGCCTACGGGAGCTGGCCTTCCTGAACTCGGGCGTGCGCATAGAGCTCAGTGACGAGCGTACCGGCAAGCACGACGAATTCAGCTATGACGGTGGACTGAAGGCCTTTGTCGCGTATCTCAATCGCAACAAAACGCCGCTGAACGAGGTTTTTCACTTCGATACCCAGCGAGAAGACGGGATTGGCGTTGAGATTGCCATGCAATGGAACGATAGCTTCCAGGAACAGGTGTTTGCCTACACCAACAACATTCCTCAAGGCGATGGCGGTACTCACCTTGCCGGGTTCCGGGGCGGATTGACCCGCACGCTGAATGCCTATATTGAGCGTGAGGGGTTTCTGAACAAGGTGAATGTAGCCACCAGCGGTGATGACACCCGGGAAGGTCTGACCGCCGTGGTCTCGGTCAAAGCCTCCGATCCCAAGTTTTCAAGCCAGACCAAGGACAAGCTGGTGTCCAGTGAGATAAAAACAGCGGTCGAGCAGGAGTTGGCACGCTTCTTTTCTGCCTTTCTGGACGAACACCCGCAGGACGCGCGTAGCGTGGTGACGAAGATGATCGACGCCGCGAGAGCACGGGAAGCCGCACGCAAAGCGCGGGAGTTGACCCGGCGGAAGGGCGCGTTGGACATTGCTGGATTACCGGGCAAGCTTGCGGATTGCCAGGAAAAAGACCCCGCGCTCTCCGAGTTGTACCTGGTCGAAGGTGACTCGGCCGGCGGCTCCGCGAAACAGGGCCGCGACCGTCGCACGCAAGCAATACTGCCGCTCCGTGGCAAGATTCTGAATGTCGAAAAGGCTCGTTTTGACAAGATGTTGTCGTCGGTCGAGGTCGGTACGCTGGTAACGGCGCTTGGCTGCGGAATAGGACGTACCGAGTTCAACTTGGACAAGCTTCGCTACCATCGGATCATCATCATGACCGATGCGGACGTCGACGGTTCACACATCCGAACGCTGTTGCTGACCTTTTTCTTCCGCCAGATGCCCGAATTAATCGAGCGAGGCCATATCTACATTGCCCAGCCGCCGTTGTACAAGGTTCAGAAGGGTAAACGCGAGCAGTACGTCAAGGACGAAGGTGAGTTGGAAGAACACTTTCTGCAACTGGCGTTGGATGGCGCGGAGCTGTACGTCAATCCAGACGCCCCGCCGATAAAGGGTGAAAGCCTGGACCAGCTGGTACGGGGATATCGCGACGTCGTTGCCCGCCTCGAGTCGCTCGGCCGGGTCTATCCCCTGGACGTGACTCGACTTCTGCTGGAAATGCCCGCGTTGTCGGTAACGGATCTTGGCGATGAGGCGAAGGTCCGGACCTGGGTAGATATGCTCAAGGAACGCGTCGTTTCAGACGCTGCAGTCGACTACGACGTGACGGTCCAGTACGACCAGGAGCACCACGTCTACCTGCCCAGGATTCGCAAGACAGCGCGCGGCGTAACCGCGGAATTTGTGTTCAGCCAGGATTTCTTTCGTTCCGCGGACTATCGGCTGGTGACCGAAATGAGTGAACAACTGTCAGGATTGCTGGAGGAGGGGGCAAAAGTACAGCGCGGTGACCGTAGCCAGCCGGTGCAGGATTTCGAGTCCGCCTTGAGCTGGTTCATGGCGGAAGCCCGCAGGGGCACTGACATCCAGCGTTACAAAGGGTCTTGGCGAGATGAATCCTGATCAGTTGTGGGATACCACGATGGATCCGGAGGTTCGTCGAATGCTGCGGGTGACCGTCGATGATGCGATCGGCGCCGATCAGATGTTCACCACGCTGATGGGCGATCAGGTGGAGCCCAGGCGGGCATTTATTGAATTGAATGCTTTGTCCGTGGTCAATTTAGACGTCTGATCGAGGTTCAATTCGGCGACCGCTTCAGACATCCAGTCGTTAGCTAACTTATTGATTTCTTTGCGCTTTTTACCTTGTGTCGCAATGGGTGGCGAGATCTTTACGGTGATGGTTCCCGGGTGCTTGGCCAGCGTGTGGGCGGGCCAGAAGCGGCCTGAATTGTGCGCTACGACCAGTATCGGGCTTGCGGTCGCTTCGGCCAGGGCGGCGCCACCGACTTGAAATTTGCCAATGGTGCCCGGCGCCACCCGGGTGCCTTCGGGAAACAGCAACACCCAGATACCACTGGCCAGGCGCTCTGAGCCTTCGTGGATCAATGTCTGCAGCGCACGGCGGCTGTCGCGACGATCGATCGCGATCGGCCGGAGCAGGCGAAACGCCCAGCCGAAGAAGGGAATGAGCAGCAGCTGCGTTTTTATCAACGTGGCCTGTGGATGGAACAGCTGTTGCACCATCATGGTCTCCCAGGTGCTCTCGTGTTTGGCAAAAACAATGCAGGGTTTCTCGGGGATGTTTTCCCGTCCTTCGACCCGGTAGCGGATGCCGCAGGTTAGCCGCAGCCAGGCCAGTACTGTCGAGGTCCAGGCGAGGATGACCAATCGAAATCGCCACCGGTAGGGCAGCAGCCAGGCGACCAGCACCGACATCGCACCCCACGCCACGGTAAACAGGATATAGCCCAGGTAGAAAATCAGTCCGCGAAGTCCGGCCATCATCGGCCTACCTGCGGTAGACCGCGATCGGGTGAGGCGAGATCCGGGAGCACGAGCGCCATTGGGTTGTGTCGCGTAAGATTTGTCGCGCAATCTTGAGGCAATTGGATTCGATGGTCAAAACAGCACGCTGCCCCTGGGGCGAGCAGGACCCTCTGTATCGTCGTTACCACGATCTCGAGTGGGGCGTGCCGTGTCGTGACGCCGGCGAGCTGTTCGAACTGCTCGTCCTCGAAGGAATGCAGGCCGGGCTGAGTTGGATCACCATTCTCAAGAAGCGGCGCCATATGCGCACGGTGTTCCGCGGCTTCGATCCTGCCCGGCTCGCCAGACTTACCGAGGCGGATATCGAAGGGCTGCTCGAGGATCCGGGCATCATCAGGCATCGTGGCAAAGTCCAGGCGATGCGGGAGAATGCTCGATGTTTTCTAGCGCTCGAGGACGAGCGGGGTGCGGTGGACTACTTCTGGTCGTGGGTTGGCAACGCCCCCCTGCGTAACCGTCGGGAGACGATGAACGACGTACCAGCAACCACCGATACCGCGACTCGCCTGGCCAAGGATCTCAAGCGACGCGGTTTCAAGTTTGTCGGGCCCACGATCTGCTATGCGTTCATGCAGAGCGCGGGCCTGGTGAATGACCACCTGCAAGAGTGCTTTCGGCATCGTGAATGCGCTCGCAACGACGTCGAACGCCACCTGGTGGATTGACGGCGCTCGTTACGCCTTAACGCCTATTGGTGGCTTCACGCGGAGTCAGCGCCTCCAGAACGCCGGAGTAAGCAGCACCAGCAGCGTGAAGATCTCCAGTCGGCCAAGCAGCATGGTGAATATAAGAATCCACTTCACGGGTGAGGATAGCTCAGCGTAGTTCAATGCCACCGCGCCCAGGCCCGGACCAAGATTGTTGAGGCAAGCCCCTACAGCTGAAAATGCGGTGACGAAATCGATCGGCGATATCGTCATCAGGACGCTCAGAATGATTAGAAAAAGGATGACGTAGGCGGCGAAGAAGCCCCAGACGCCCTCAATTACTCGATCCGAAACCACGCGTCGATTGAGCTTCACGGGAAACACCCCCGAAGGATGTATCAGGCGCATGATCTCCCGCATTCCTTGTTTGTAGATCAGCAACACGCGCATCATCTTGATGCCGCCGGCCGTCGAGCCGCCGCAGCCGCCGGCAAATGCGGCGAACAGCAACAGGAACGGCGTTACCGACGGCCAGGCGCTGAAGTCCTCGGTGGTGAAACCGGTGGTGGTGGCAATCGAGACGGTGTGAAAGATTCCCTTGCGGAGTGCCTGATCGGTATCGTTAAGGACCAGCAAGCTGCAAACGATGATGGCGACGCCAATCAGGACCGCGATATAGAAGGTGAACTCGGCGTCCTGCAGGTAGGTAATCAGCGTCCGCCGGCGGATGGCCACGAAGTGCAGACCGAAGTTAACGCCTGCGACCACCATAAATACGATGGCAACGGACTCGATCAGCGGGTTGTCGAAGTAGCCGATGCTGGCGTCATGGGTAGAGAAGCCGCCGATCGCCACGGTCGAAAAGCTGTGCGCGATGGCGTCGAAACTGGACATACCCGCCAGCCAATAGCAGATCGCACACGCTACGGTGATCCCGAGATACAGATACCACAGTGCCTTGGCGGTCTGGGTGATTCGCGGTGTCAGTTTGCGGTCCTTGCCCGGCCCCGGCGACTCTGCCCGGTACAGCTGCATGCCGCCGATGCCGAGCATCGGTAGTACCGCAACGGCCAGTACGATGATGCCCATGCCACCAAGCCACTGCAGCAGCGCTCGGTACATCAGCAGCGAGCGCGGCAGCGCGTCGAGGCCCGACAGCACCGTCGCGCCGGTGGTGGTCAGCCCCGACATCGATTCGAACGCGGCGTCGACGAACGATACCGAGACAGTGTCGGAAAGATAAAACGGCAACGCGCCGAACGCGCCCAGCCCGAGATAGAATAATGCGGTGATCATGAAGCCGTCGCGGCTGTGCAGGTCACGATGGGTACGCGTGGGCATCCATAGCGCTGCGCCGACCAGCAGAGTGATTCCGAACGCGTAGAAGAACGCGAGCGCAGTGGGCTCGCCGAATGAGAGCGCCAGCAACCCCGGCAACGCCAGCAACACGCTGAACAACATCAGCAGTATGCCGGTGATACGAATGATGACGGAGAAGTGCACCGGGCGCTAGAAGAACGACAAGCCGACCTGAAACAACCGCTCGACCGCGGCGGCCCGTCCCTTGTCGATGAGGAACAGAATCACATGGTCGTCGCTTTCCACCACCAGGTCGTCGTGGGCGATCAACACCGTTTCACCACGGACCAACGCGCCGATACTCGTCCCCGGTGGTAGTTTAATGTCGCTCAGGCGCCGGCCCACCACCTGGGACTCTTCCGGTCGACCGTGCGCGACCGTTTCCATCGCTTCCGCCGCGCCGCGCCGCAGGCGATGTACCTGAGCGACGTCGCCGCGCCTGATGTGGGTCAACAGGATGCTGGTGGTGGCTAGCTGGGGCGATATTGCTATATCTACTTGTCCGTCCTGCACCAGATCCACGTAGGAAGGCTTAGTGATGAGCGCCATCACCTGTCGTGCGCCAAGACGCTTCGCCAGCAGCGACGACATGATGTTTACTTCGTCATCGTCGGTCAGCGCGCAAAACATGTCGGTGTGCTCGATGTTCTCTTCGACCAGTAACTCCTCATCCGTGGCATCCCCGTGCAGCACCACGGCGTGCGACAGACCCTCGGCGAGTTGTGCACAGCGCTCTCGGTTGTACTCGATGACCTTGACGGAGAACAGCGTCTCGATTTCCTGAGCCAGGCGCTCACCGATCAGACCGCCGCCGGCGATCATCACTCGACGAAACGGTTTCTCGACCCGGCGCAGTTCGCTCATGATCGCGCTGATGTGCTCCGACGCGGCAATGAAAAACACATCGTCGTCCGCTTCTATGACCGTGTCGCCTTGTGGAATGATGGCCCGGCCGCGGCGGAAGATTGCCGCGACTCTCGTGTCGATATTTGGCATCCGCTGTCGCAGCAAGCGCAGCTCCTGACCGACCAGCGGGCCGCCGTAGTAAGCCTTTACCGCGACCAGCTGCACGCGACCGCCGGCGAAGTTCAACACCTGCAACGCACCGGGGTGTTCCAGAAGCTGACGAATCTGTTCGGTGACCACGCGTTCGGGGCTGATCAGCACGTCGATCGGCATGTGCTCCTGACTGAACAATCCTTCACCGGTCAGGTAGGAAGCGGATCGAATGCGGGCGATTTTCGTAGGTGTTCGAAACAGTGAATAGCAGACCTGACAGGCGACCATGTTGACTTCGTCGCTGTCGGTTACCGCGATGAGCATGTCGGCGTCATCGGCACCGGCCTGACGCATCACGTCCGGATGGGGTGCGTGGCCGGTCACGGTCTGGATGTCGAGGCGCTCTCGAAGCTCCGCAAGCCTGGCCGCATCGCGATCGACCAGCGTAACGTCGAATGCTTCGTTGGCGAGGTGCTCGGCCAGCGACCCGCCGACCTGGCCAGCACCGACAATCAGGATTTTCATTGCGTGTCTGCCATTTGGCGAACCTTGCGGCGAACCAGCCGAGCATAGTAAAAACCGTCTGGACCGCCTTTCGAAGGCACCAGCTGGCGTCCGTAGCGCGTGGCCATACCCCAGCTGACGTCGTCCAGCGGTACGGGGTGTGCATCCGGGTGCGTACGGACGAAGGCGTCGATCACCGAGTCGTTCTCGTCGCTCAGAATGGAGCAGGTGCAGTACAACAGAATTCCGTCCGGTGCGAGGGTCTGCCAAACAGTTGTGAGTAGTTTACGTTGAATCGCCTGAAAAGCGTCCTGGTCTGCGGCGTTTTTCAGCAGTTTGATATCCGGGTGTCGGCGTAAGGTACCGGAGCCGCTGCAGGGTGCATCCAGCAGAATCCGATCGAATGGGCGGCCATCCCACCAATCCAATTGAGTCGCGTCACCGCTCTGGACGAAGCCCGGGTCGAACCCAAGGCGGCGGCATTCGTCCTGCATGACGGCTACGCGCCCGGGATTCGCGTCGATGGCCAGTACTTCAATATCGGGACACCTTTCCAATAAGTGCAACGCCTTGCCTCCGGGCGCCGCGCAGGCGTCCAGCACACGTTGGCCGGGCTGTGCAGCCAACAGGTCGGCAGCCAGTTGCGCCCCCTCGTCCTGAACGCTCACGGCACCCTCGGCGTAACCGGGCAGGCGGCTTACAGAAACCGGTGATGCAAGCACCAGCGTTTCGCGGGCCATCCCCGGTGCGCACTCCAACCCGGCAGCCTCCAGCCTGGCTTGGTAAGCCTCCACGGATTGTTGCGTGCAGTTGACCCGCAGGCTCTGTGGGGCACGTTGATTGTTGGCGTCGAGAATGGACTCCCAGGAATCCGGATAGTCGTCCCGGATCGCGTCGATCAGCCATGCCGGGTGATCGTATCTAGCTTCTTCGTCATCGGCTGCGTTATCACCGAGTTGTAGCGCAGCGCCATCGAGGCGCCGCAGCACGGTGTTGACCAGCTTGCGCGCCCAGGGTTTGTTCAGCTTGCGGGCGGCGGCAACCGTTTCGTTGACCGCCGCATAGCTCGGAATGCGGGTGTGGTGCAGCTGATAGGCACCCACGACCAGCAAGCTCAGCACCAGTGAATCGAGCTTGGTGTAGGGTTCGTCGAGTACCTGGGCGATGAGGCTGCGCAGCGAAAAGTAGTGCCGAATACTGCCGTAGGCCAGTTCCGTGGTAAGTCGAGCGTTTTTGGCACTTTTGGCATTGGAGTCAGCGTTGGCGGCATTCATCTGGGTGTTGGCGGCCGAGCTGCCACCGGCCAGTCCATCCATCGAACGCCCTTTGAACGCTACCTGATGCACCATGCGCGCCGCGGCAACTCGCGGATCGAGGCGTCGTTGCTCAGCCATCGAAGCGACGCCCGGCGGCCAGCAGATCGGCGTTGCCGTTGAGCGCATCGGCGACCGACATGGGTTTGCCTTTGCCGCGTGGCAAGGCCAACTCGGTGATTACCAGCTGGCCTGCGCCGGTCGCTACCGACAAGCCGCTGCGGTCCGCCGCGAGAATGGTCCCTGGGGCCGCCTTGGCCGGACCCTCTGGCATGGCATCTGCGAGCAGAATCCGGATTCGGTGCTCGCCGAGATACGCAAACGCCGGCATGCGTGAATTGAATGCCCGAACCTTTCGTGCCAGGTCGGCCGCAGGTTCGGCCCAGTCGATGCGGGCCTCCGCGGGTTTCAGCTTGGCGGCGTAACAGGCGCCCGCCTGGTCTTGTGGAACGGGTCGTTGTGCGGGCAGATCCGCTAGTTTCGTAAGCACTTGCGTGAGCAGCTCGCCGCCCAGATCGGCGAGCCTGGCGCGCAGGGTATCGCCGGTATCGGCCGGTAGAATGGGCGTTTCGGCTGCAAGGTACATCGGCCCGGTGTCCAGCCCCTCATCCATGGCCATGATTGTGATCCCGGTGCGTTCATCGCCCGCAAGCATGGCCCGCTCGATCGGCGCCGCACCTCGCCAGCGTGGTAACAGCGAGGCGTGGACGTTGATGCAACCGTACCGTGGCAGGTTCAGTATTCGGCTTGGCAGGATCAAGCCGTAAGCTACGACCACCAGCGCGTCCAGGCGGGCCGCCGACAACCGCTCAACAATTTCTTCCTGAATGTCATCCTGGGTGTGGTGCGCGCGCAGATCGGCTGGCGTAAGGACATCGATCCCAGCCCCTGAAGCGGCCACGCGGACCGCGCTAGGTGTTAGCCGCTTTCCCCTTCCAGAAGGCCTGTCGGGCTGAGTGAGTACTAACTTCGGTGCGTTACCAGTAGCTACGAGCGCGCGCAGAATGTGCGCTGCGAACGGCGGCGAACCCGCGAATCCCAACTGCAGTCCCGCGCCAGCCGTGGCCATCCTCAGGCCCCCTGGCGGTGCTGTTTTTCGAGTTTCTTGCGGATTCGTTGGCGCTTCAAGCCGGATAGGTAGTCGACGAACAGCTTGCCGTCGAGATGATCGCATTCATGCTGGATGCAAACCGCCAGGAGCCCTTCGGTGGCCATCTCGAAGGCTTCGCCGTCTCGGCCGAGCGCTGTCACCGTGGCGCGCTCGGCGCGCTCGACCATTTCGTAGAAACCGGGTACCGACAGGCATCCTTCCTCGGTATCGACCCGTTCACCGGCTAAATCAAGGGATGGGTTGATGAATGCGTAGGGTTCGTCACGTTGTTCCGAGACATCCACAACGATAATACGCTCGTGAACATCCACCTGGCTTGCCGCCAGACCAATGCCCGGGGCGTCGTACATCGTTTCGAGCAGGTCGTCGATGAGCTGGCGGATCCGGTCGTCTACGCGCGCCACGGGTTTGGCCTTGGTGCGAAGCCGCGGATCGGGGTATTCCAATATGTTCAAGCGCGCCATTAGCCGTGTGATCTACCTCTAGTATTGGTGTAAATAGTGCTGCTAAGATTCGGAACCATAATGACTTTTTGTATCCTGTTTGGTCTCTCGGTGGTCAGTCGACGGTGAATCGTTGGTCACTCGATCGTGACTCACTCGTGACTTAGAGGACCCGCCAGGCGTGACCTGCTGCACATATCATAGAAGGAATCAAAACATGTGGAAATCACTCCCTGTTTTGCTTGCTGCCTGTTTGATCAGTCTGGCAGCGGCGGCGCAACCCGCCGGTGGACTGGGGCAGTACCTCAAGGAAGGCCACCCTGACACCTACACGGTCGTCAGGGGCGATACCCTATGGGACATCAGTGGGATGTTCCTCGATCGCCCATGGCTGTGGCCCGAACTGTGGCGGGTCAATCCGCAGATCGAAAACCCTCATCTCATCTACCCGGGGGACCGCATGCGGCTGGTGTACATCGACGGTGAGCCGGCATTGATGCTGGACCGTGGTGATGCGGGCCGAACGTACAAGGTTTCGCCGTCCAGCGACGGCAAGTTGGAGCCGAGAATACGGGAGACGCCGTTGGAATCGGCGATTCCGGCGATCAGTCTGGACGCCATCCAGGGGTTCCTGGTTGACAACAGAGTGGTCGAACTGGAGGTTCTCCTGGGCGCGCCATACGTGGTTCAGGGCGACAGTGAGCGCTTAGTTCTCGGTGGCGGCGACCGCGTCTATGTGCGTGGCGACCTCTCCGGGTCACCTGCGTACAACATCGTCCGTAAAGGACCCGTTTACGTCGACCCGGAAAGCGACGAAGTACTGGGCCAGGAAGCGACGTATGTCGGCATCGGCAGAGTGCTCGCCCAGGAAGGCGAAATTTCCACGCTGTTCATCAGCGAATCCCGTCAGGAAGTTCAGATCGGTGATCGGGTGTTGCCCACGGAGGAGCGGCGGGTTAACTCGACCTTCTTCCCAACTGCCCCTGAAGCGCACGTTGATGGCATGATCATCTCCGTGTTCGGTGGGGTAACACAGGTTGGTCAGTTTGACGTCGTGGTCATCAATCGTGGCGAGCGCGAGGGTATCGAAGTCGGCCATGTGCTGGCGATATACCGGGGTGGCGCTTTGGCGCGTGACCGGATCGCTAAGGACATGGTTCGCCTCCCCGCGGAGCGCGCTGGCTTGATGATGGTCTTTCGAACCTTCGAGAAACTCTCCTACTGTCTCGTGCTGGCCACGGAACGGCCTCTTGCGGTCCACGACGAAATCCGCAACCCCTGACCGTCCATCTCGCACAACGTTGATAGCAACGCGCCTCGCATGAGGCGCGTTTCGTTTGCGTAGCATGTTCTTCCGCGCGTGTTCGGATGCGTGTTCAGATGCGGGTTCAGCAGAAGGGGTCGGATGCTGGCTGACGAAAGCGCAGACCTACTTGCTGTGCTCACCCACACGGGGGTTTCTCGACTGACCGTGCGCCGCGCGCTGGCGCCGTTGCTGCGGTGCGGTTTGGGGGTCGGTGAGTCGCTCGAGGCGCTCGAGCTGTCGGACGGTGCGCCGGCGGTCCGCGCGCTGGGCAGAGCGCTGCGCCACCGGATGACCTCGGCCGACGTTGAAATCGTCGCCGCGGTGGCTACCGAACTGACAGCCCTGAGGCAGCGTTGCATTTCGATATTGACGCTCGGACAACCGGGCTACCCGCCGTTGTTGGCAGAGATTCCGGACCCACCTCTGGCGCTGTTCGTGTGTGGCAAGCTGGGCCCGCTGGCCGACCGTGCCGTTGCGATTGTTGGCAGTCGTCGCTGCGCCCCGACCTCGGCGATGCTTGCCACAGACATTGCGCAAACGATTGCACAACATGGGCGGGTGGTGGTCAGCGGCCTTGCCAGCGGCGTCGATGGCGCCGCTCATCGCGGCGCGGTGCAGGCGGGTCGCAGCACCGTGGCGGTCCTGGGCCATGGCCACGGCCATTGCTATCCCGCGCGACACCGAGGATTGGCGCGGCGGATCCTCGAAACCGACGGCGCGCTGATCAGCGAATATCCGCCGAGTTGGCCGCCGCGCCGGCACTTCTTCCCGGAGCGCAACCGGATCATCTCCGGGCTGACCGAGGCTGTCCTGGTGGTGGAGGCCTCTGGACGTAGCGGTTCCTTGATTACCGCCCGACTGGCGCTGGAACAGGGTCGCGATGTGCTTGCAGTACCCGGGTCGATCAGTACCGGTAATCATTCGGGCTGCCATCGGCTGCTCAAGGATGGCGCGGCCCTGGTCGAAGGCATCGAGGATGTCTATGCGGCGTTGGCAATCGATACGTCGGTCGGTGAGTCGATAGGTGAGTCGATCCACGGAACAGATGCGACGACGGGTGGGACCGTCCGCAGCACAACCGATGTGCCGATTGGTGACGACGCCGGGCTGAGCGAACTGGAGACACGTCTGCTCGACCTGACCGGTGGCGATGGCCGTTCGACGGAAGTGCTCGTGGAAATGCTCGGTGAGCCAGCTTCACGAACCCTGGGTCTGCTGACAGAACTCGAACTGAAAGGGTTTGTCCGGGCCATTGGCGACGGGTATATTCGGCGCCCCGCTCGATAGCGACGGGATCCTTTGAGGAAATCGAAAGTGACGGAGTCGAACGTGACGGAACAGCACATGCCCTGGGTGAGCATCCTGATGGGTTCGGAATCGGATTGGCCGATCATGGAATCTACGGTCGAGGTGCTGGAGAAGCTCGGCGTCTCGCATGAGGTGATGGTCACCTCCGCACACCGGACGCCCGAAGCGACGGTCGCGCACGTCAAGGATGCGGAGCAACGGGGTTGCGCCGTGTTCATCTGTGCCGCTGGTTTGGCAGCCCATCTGGCCGGTGCGGTTGCCGCGCAAACGGTGCGGCCGGTGATCGGCGTCCCCATCGACGCAGGCCCACTGGTTGGATTCGATGCGTTGCTCTCAACGGTGCAGATGCCGGGCGGCATTCCGGTTGCCACGGTGGCGGTCGGCAAGGCCGGCGCTAAGAACGCCGCCTATCTGGCGGCGCAGATCCTGGCTCTGGCAGACACCCGTATAGATACGGCATTGCGAGAGGATCGCGAGGCCAATGCCGACAACGTTGCGCGACAAAACGCCGCATTGGCGGAGAAGCTGGCCGGGCGCTGAGCATGGTTGGGAACCGCGCTGCCGATTGGTTCCAACTGGAAGTCGCTGCGGGTGTCATTTTATCAGGCGGAGTGATCCTGCACGCCACCGAAGGGGTCTGGGGAATTGCCTGCGATCCCTTCGCCGAAGCGGCCGTTCGACGGGTAACGGCGATGAAGCGCCGACGCCAGGACAAAGGCTTCGTGCTGATTGGCGCCGCGGGCGAGTTCGATAGCGAACTCGACGACTTGAGTCTATCTGCTCGGCAAGAGGTAACCGCAAGTTGGCCTGGCCCCGTCACCTGGGTGGTCCCCAATCGCCGGTTTCCCGGGTGGGTTGCCGCCAACGGCGGGGCTGACTCTCCCGGCTCAACTGACTCTTCTCTTTCTACCCTTTCTACGGTGGCAATTCGGGTTCCAGGCCACGATCAGGCGCTACGTCTGGCAGCGCTGTGTGGCAGCGCGCTGGTTTCCACCTCGGCGAATCCCGCGGGACGTACGCCTGCACGCAGTGGCATGGCGGCGCGGGCGTACTTCGGCGGGCAGGTGGACTTCGTGCTGCCGGGAAGGACCAATTTCATCAAAGAAGTGCGCGGCGCTGCAAGCGAGATCAGGGTTGCGGGCAGCCGTCATGTCGCCAGAGCGCGGCCGAGCCGATGAGTTCGCCCGATCGCTGCGCGGTGATCGGCAATCCCGTGCAGCACAGCCTGTCGCCCGTCATTCACGCCGCGTTTGCCCGGCAATGCGAGGTCGATCTCGAGTATTCCGCCATTCTCGCGCCGCTGGACGGCTTTGAGGTCTGCGTGTCCGAGTTCTTTGAAGCGGGCGGCGTTGGGCTGAACATCACCGTGCCGTTCAAGGAGCAGGCTTATCGGTGGGTCACCGAGCGCGACGCTTACGCGTCGGTCGCCGGTGCGGTGAACACCATCGTGCGGTCCAGCGGTGGCTATCTCGGCTGCAATACGGATGGTCTGGGCCTGCTGCGTGATCTTGAACACAACCTTGGTGTGCCACTCGATGGCCGGCGACTGCTGGTGTTGGGCGCCGGTGGCGCCGTGCGCGGAATACTTGGGCCCTTGCTTGGCGCAAACCCAGCCGAGCTGGTGATTGCCAACCGTACGCCGGCGCGCGCTGAAGTCCTGGTCGAGCGGCTTGAAGACCCGCGCCTGACCTTCGCGTCGCTGGAAAGCCTGCAGCCTGGATATGACGTGATCATCAATGGCACGTCGGCTGGATTGGACGGCGGGCGCCCAGCGCTCGATGCCGAGCTGTTCGGCAAGGCCTTTGCTTATGACATGGTGTACGGGGAGAACTCACGCCCCTATCTCGAGTTCGCCACGGCGCAGGGTGCGTCGGCGACCAGCGACGGGCTTGGAATGCTGGTCGAACAAGCGGCCGAAGCGTTCCTGTTGTGGTTTGGCATTCGTCCGGACACCGCGCCGGTACTCGGGCTCCTCCGGAACCGCGAGTGAAAGGCCGACGCTTCATTGCCGGCGCGGTGTGCCCGAGCTGTGGGGCGATCGACAGAATCGCGATCGAACAATCGCGCGGCGATAAGTTCCGGATATGTGTGTCTTGCGGTTTTCGTGATGCGGTTGCAGCCCCAGCCCCAACCACGGCTACGCCCCCAACCACGCGGACGGCGAGTGGTCGCCTCGACCGACCAGCCGGACCACCGGCCGATCAACAGGAGCCTGCGCAGCGGGTGCGATTCATCGATCGTCCGCAGGAGAAGAGTCCGGATGAGAAGACGCCGGATCAGGGTTGAGCAACCACTTGTTGGTGCGGCTGTAGTAAAGGTAAACACCGCCGAGGCTGGCGCTCCGGGCCGCAAAGAAACTGGCGAACGCCAGCCACAATCCATGGTTGCCCAGCGCCGTGGTCAGCCACCAGGTGGGCCATGCGACGAAAAAAGTAGACAGCACCATCGTGTCGCGCATTGCCCGCGCCCGGGTCGCGCCGATGAACACACCATCCATCAGGAAGCAGATCGCCGCCAGTAGCGGAATGACGACCATCCAGCCGACATAGGAAGTCGCGACGCTCACCACGGATTGCAGATCCGTGAATAGACCGATCAGCGGCACGCCCAATAGCGCGATCAGCGTTGCGTAGGCTATTGCCGTGCCCAGGCACCAGATCAGCGCCGCGGCAACGGCCGCGTGAAAACGTCGAACGTCGCGACCGCCGAGGGCTCGCCCGGCCAGCACCTCGGTAGCCTGGGCGAATCCGTCCAGGGCGTGCGCGGACAGGGTGAAAAAATTCAGCAGAATGGCGTTGGCGGCCAGTACGACTGCACCCTGGCGTGCGCCCTCGGCGGTGAAGAATGCAAACACGCCCAACAGCGCAAGGGTACGCAGGAAGAGGTCTCTGTTGACCGCGATCAGCTGGCGGTATGCCGAGACGGAAAACAGTTGCCGCGATTCGATCCGACCAGGCAGCCGGCGCCACTGGGCGCGCACCAACCGCACCGCCAGCAACACTCCGATCGCTTCAGCGAGCACCGAACCGAGCGCGACGCCATCGACGGTCATGCCGAAACCGAGCACGAACACGAGATCGAGTGCCACGTTGGCCAGATTGATGGCCACCATGATTGCCAACACCGCCTTGGGTGCGCGCAACCCCATGAGCCAGCCGGTAGCGACGAAGTTGATCAGTACCAGCGGTGCGCCGAACACCCGGATGGATGTATACAGTAGCGTGGCTTCGGCGACGGCGGGTTCCGCGCCCAGCAGCTCGACCCCGTGGCTGAACAGCGGCTCGCGCAGGGCGACGGTGGCGAGGCCGATTCCGATCGCCAGCATCGCGGCGCGGACCAGCAGGGCTTTCAGCGCGGCATTGTCTTCAGTGCCCCGGTCGAGAGCGCCGGATAGCTGCGCCGTCATGCCGGTGGTACCCATGCGCAGGAAGCCGAAACCCCAGAACAGGAAGCTGAAGATCGCGGTGCCGACGGCAACACCGCCCAGGTGCAGGGGGTCGTCGAGGTGGCCCAGAATTGCGGTATCGACCACGCCGAGCATGGTTTGGGAAATGTTCGCCACGATCAACGGCCACGCGAGGATTCCCACCTCCCGCAAGGGCAGTTCCGTGGATCGGCTACGCCATCGGCCTAACACATTGAAATAGGTAGATATTTTGATACGTTGAGATCGGGCGATCAGTTGAGAATTGAGCAGCCGTTGCTATAATGCGCGCGCCGATTTTCGAACGTCTGGGGGACTTCATCGTAGCAGGCGGAACGCTGCTGCGATAACACTCACGGCCCGCGTGGCACGGTGGTACGCCGATCAGGCAGCGCCGCGGTCAGGTTCTATCTCGAAGTAGCCGGTTCAGGTCGAATGGCACGACGTCTGCGCGCCGAACACGTCGCGTCGGGCAGGCGGATGTCGCCGGGGTAGAAATTTCGGTCAGCGGGACAGGGAAGCAATGTGAACAACAAGCAGCGGTCGGTCGGTTCGATAGTTCTGGGGGTGCTGACGCTGGCCTCGACTGTTATCTCTGCTGCGGCCCACGCGGACGAACTCAACATGCCCGTTGGGGTCACCGAGATCAGCCGCGCCGTGTACGACCTGCACATGCTGATCTTTTATCTCTGTTGTGTCATCGGCGCGGTGGTGTTCGCCGCGATGTTCTACTCGATGTTCCGACACCGCAAATCACGCGGTTACCAACCCGCCAGTTTTCACGAACACACCGGCATCGAAGTCCTGTGGACGGTCGCGCCATTGCTGATCCTCATTGGCATGGCGATTCCGGCCACCAGCACGTTGATCAAGATGTACGACACCGGCGGCGAAGACCTGACCATCGAGGTGCGTGGCTATCAGTGGAAATGGGAATATAAATATCTGGACGACGATCTGCAGAACACGCTGTCGTTCTTCTCCAACCTGAGCACGCCGAAGGAAGAAATCCACAACAAACAGGCTAAAGGCGAGTTTTACCTGCTGGAGGTCGACAACCCGATCGTCATTCCGGTCAACCGCAAGGTTCGGTTTCTGGTGACGTCCAACGACGTCATCCACTCGTTCTGGGTTCCTGACTTCGGCATCAAGCGGGACGCAATCCCCGGCATGCTGAACGAGCTCTGGGCCATCGTCGAGGAAGAAGGCATCTATCGTGGTCAGTGCACGGAGCTGTGTGGCAAGGATCACGGCTTCATGCCGATCGTTGTCGAGGTGGTAAGCGAAACCGAATATGACGCCTGGTATGCCGGGCAGGTAGAGGAGTACGCCGAGTACCAGAAGATGGCCGGCAAGACGTTCTCGGAAGACGAGTTGATGCGCCTGGGCGAGCAAACCTACGGCAAGTTCTGCACCTCGTGCCACCAGGCGGATGGCAAGGGGTTGCCACCGGTGTTCCCGGCCCTGGCGGGCGGCGCGATCAGCACCGGTGCGCGCGATGAGCACATCAGACAGGTTTACGAAGGGGTGCCGGGCACCGCGATGACGGCTTTCGGCCAACAGTTGAACGCGGCCGAACTCGCGGCGGTGGTGCACTACGAGCGCCACTCCTGGGGCAACAACACCGACGATGTAACCCAACCGGTTGACGTGCTCGACTGGTTGGCAGCGCAGGAGTAGGAACAGGACATGGGCGCAGTCATCGATACCCACCACGACGATCATCATCACGGACCGGCCACTGGGGTGACGCGCTGGCTGTTTACCACCAATCACAAAGACATCGGCACGCTGTATCTGTGGTTCAGCTTCCTGATGCTGCTGATCGGCGGTAGCTTCGCGCTGGTCATCCGCGCCGAGTTGTTCCAGCCGGGACTGCAGTTCATCGAACCCGAGTTCTTCAACCAGATGACCACTAATCACGGTCTGATCATGGTGTTCGGCGCCATCATGCCGGCCTTCGTGGGGTTGGCGAACTGGCTGATCCCGATGATGGTGGGCGCGCCGGACATGGCGCTGCCACGGATGAACAACCTGTCGTTCTGGATTCTGCCCTTTGCCTTCACCATCCTGCTCTCGACTTTGTTCATGGAGCAGGGCGGACCGAACTTCGGTTGGACTTTCTACGCACCGTTATCGACCACGTATGCGCCGGACACGGTCACCTTCTTCATCTTCGGCGTGCACCTGATGGGCGCCTCGTCGATCATGGGGTCGATCAACATCATCGCGACGATTCTGAATATGCGCGCGCCCGGCATGACCCTGATGCGCATGCCGTTGTTCGTCTGGACCTGGTTGATCACCGCCTATCTGTTGCTGGCGGTGATGCCGGTGCTCGCTGGCGCGGTGACCATGATGTTGTTCGACATTCACTCGGTACCAGCTTCTTCAATGCGGCTGGCGGTGGCGACCCGGTGTTGTTTCAGCACATCTTCTGGTTCTTCGGACACCCCGAGGTGTACATCATGATTCTGCCCGCCTTTGGGATCGTGTCGCAGATCATTCCGACCTTTGCGCGCAAACCGCTGTTCGGTTACGACTCCATGGTGTACGCCACCGCGTCGATTGCATTCCTGTCATTCATTGTCTGGGCGCATCACATGTTCACGGTGGGCATGCCGCTGGCGGGGCAGTTGTTCTTCATGTACTCGACCATGCTGATCGCCGTACCCACCGGCGTGAAAGTGTTCAACTGGGTGTCGACGATGTGGCGCGGGTCGATGACCTTCGAAACGCCCATGCTGTTTTCCATAGCATTCGTCGTGCTGTTCACCATCGGTGGTTTATCCGGCCTGATGCTGGCGATCACGCCGGCGGACTATCAGTACCACGACACCTACTTCGTGGTGGCGCACTTTCACTACGTGCTGGTGCCCGGCGCCCTGTTCTCGATCATGGCCGCGGTGTACTACTGGCTGCCCAAGTGGTGCGGACGCTACTACGACGAAAGTTTGAGCAAGGTTCACTTCTGGCTGTCGTTCATCGGCGTAAACGTGACTTTTTTCCCACAGCACTTTTCAGGGCTCGCCGGCATGCCACGTCGGATTCCGGACTATGCGCTGCAGTTCGCCGACTTCAACATGATTTCCAGCATCGGCGCATACATCTTCGGGTTCTCGCAGCTGATATTCCTGTTCGTCATCATCAAGGCGATTCGCAGCGGCGAGCCCGCCACCGACAGGGTCTGGGAAAGCGCGCATGGCCTGGAGTGGACGATACCGTCGCCGGCGCCGTACCACACGTTTACCGAACCACCGCCGATTTCCGAAGCAGAGGCGCATTCGTAGCATCATGAGCGGCCAAGGGAGCAGCCACGCCAAGCTCGCCGCAAAGCTTGCGGCGCTGGTGGTGGGCATGTTCGGTTTCGGCTTTGCACTGGTGCCGCTGTACGACGTGCTGTGCGAGCTCACCGGGTTGGGTGGTCGTACGGGCGGCGCCTATGTATACGATGCGGCGAGCGTCGTCCCGGATCGATCGCGGCTGGTCAAGGTCAACTTCATCACCAACACCAACGCGGGCATGACGTGGGAATTCAAGGCCGAAACGGTTTCCGTGCGGGTCCACCCGGGCGAGCTCAAGGAAGTGTCGTTCTATGTCCGCAATCCGACCAACCGAACCATCGTCGGCCAGGCGGTACCGTCGCTCGTGCCCCAGTCGGCGGCCGCTCACTTTCACAAGACCGAGTGTTTCTGCTTCGAACGGCAGACACTGGGGCCCGGCGAGTCGCTGCGCATGCCCATGCGCTTCATCATCGGCCCGGAACTACCAAAAAATGTGCAATCGATTTCACTGTCCTACGCGCTCTTTGATGTCACCGAACTGGCTGGAGGTGCGGCGGTGAGCGATTCGGACCAACGAATTTAGCGGAGCAGTTTGAGTCATGGCGAATCAGAACCCAGCCTCAGCCGACCCCCACGTCGCTTACTACGTTCCAACCAGTGCCTGGTATCCGGTGTGGGTTGCGTTCGGCATCGCCATGTTGCTCGGCGGCCTGGGCAGCTATCTCAATGCGCTGAAGGCCGGTGGCGCAGGCAGCACGCTGCTGATCTATGCCGGTGGGCTGATCCTCACGGTGGTGCTGTTTGCCTGGTTTGCGCGGGTCATCAAAGAGAACCATACGGGACTGACCGGGCCGCAGTTGAAGCGCTCCTACATCTGGGGGATGAGCTGGTTCATCTTTTCCGAAGTGATGTTTTTCGCCGCGTTCTTCGGCGCGCTCTACTACGCTCGCGTTTTTGCGGTGTCCTGGTTGGGCGGTGAGGGCGACAAGGGTTTGACGGGTGATTACCTGTGGCCTGACTTCAACGCCGAGTGGCCGGTGATGCAAAACCCGGATCCCAGTCGCTTTACCAATCCGGGTGAGTCGATGGCGTCCCCCGGAATCGGCAACTGGGGTGGCTACCTGCCGTTCTGGAACACGGTGATTCTGTTGAGTTCCAGCGTGACCGTGCACTTTGCCCACACCGCCGTGGTCGCCGGCAAACGGGTCGCGCTGAACGCCTGGCTCGCAGCGACCGTCACGCTGGGCGTGGTGTTCCTGTTCTTACAGGTGGAAGAATACCTGCACGCTTATCGCGAGTTGGGCCTCACTCTGGACTCAGGCATATATGGTTCTACGTTCTTCCTGCTGACCGGCTTCCACGGTTTCCACGTCACCCTGGGAACATTCATTCTGGCGGTACAGCTGGTGCGAGGTTTACGCGGGCACTTCAATGCGCACGATCAGTTTGGCCTGGAGGCGGCGTCCTGGTACTGGCACTTCGTCGATGTCGTGTGGGTCTGTCTGTTCTTCTTCGTCTATATATTCTGACCGCGACTATTCTGACTTCGAAAGGGTCAACGGCCGTGCCATGGCGCATTGAGCTGCAACTCGCCGCTGTAGAGCCCGTAGCAGGTGACGAGAAGCAACGTTCCGGCGAGCGTGATGCGGATGCCCAGCGCGATGAGCGTTCGTTTCGAACCAGTGATATCGCTGTCTTTGAACAGAAAGCCGAGGCCGCTGATCAGGCTGATCAGCACGCCGATCAACAGGATGACGATTATGGCCTTGAGCACAGCGGCTCCCGTTAGCGGGCACTCTCCGCGCCACTCTAACGTAACGGCGAACCGAACGGCCGCGGGTGGGTAGCGATGATCGGCTTTCGTCCCGGAATGGGTGCAACGCTGATCGCCGCATTGTTGTGTGCGGCCGCGCTGGGACTGGCAGCGTGGCAGCAGCGCAGAGGCGAGGAGAAACTGGCGTTGCACAACGGTTACGTCGATAGCATGGGTGGGTTGCCGGTACCGGTCGCGCAATTGGCGGGACGCGCCGGTGACGAATTCAAACGGGTGCGTATGCACGGCGAGTACGATGCACATCGGCACTTTCTGGTCGACAACCGCATGCTGGGCGGTCAGGTGGGTTATGTGGTTGTTACACCGTTCCTCGAGCGTAGCGGCGCGTTGTTTCTGGTGAATCGCGGTTGGCTGGCCGCGCCTTCGTCGAGACGCCAGCTGCCCGATGTGCAAACCCCGACCGGAGCGCTGACAGTCGAGGCCACCGTCTGGCCGGATACCGGATTGCCCCCGCTGCTGGCAGAGGACGCCTGGAGCGCTGACTGGCCGAAACGGGTGCAACGGCTGAACGTTGCCCGGATGGCGGACGATGTGGGTGGGGGTTATGCCTATGCGCTGCGGCTGGAAGCGGGCCAGCCCGGTGCGCTACAGCCATTGCCTGCGGTGTTGGGCTTCTCATCCGACCGGCATCGGGGTTATGCCGTACAGTGGATCGCGCTGGGCGCGCTGGTATTGTTTGGCTGGATCGGGTTCGGCATCAACCGCGCCGGCATCAAACGCGCGAGAGCCCCCAGGCGATGAGTGGTCTCGCTCGGACCGCCCGAAATCGTCTGGTGTTGCTGGGCGTTTTTGCCGTTGCGGTGGTGCCGCTGCTGATTGCCTACGTGTTGTTCTACTCGAATCGGGGTGGCGAACCCTGGGCCACGACGAATAATGGCGTGTTGCTCGACCCGCCAATCGAGCTTGCCAAGCTCGGGCTGACCGGTATCGGCGGCGGCTCGGCCCTTGCCGAGCGAGCCTGGCACCTGCTTGTGGTCAGCGACGCCGATTGCGTGGCCGACTGCGCCACCGCGTTGCAGCAACTGAGACAACTTCACGTGCTGTTGAACAAGGAAGCAACCCGGGTCCGACGTACGCTGGTGTTCCTCGGTGCCGTGCCCACGCAACGGGTCGACGAGCTTCGCGCCCGGTACCCGGAACTCGGCTACGCGCGGGGACACCCGGGCCCGCTTCACAACGGAGTGTTCATCGCAGACCCGCTGGGCAACGTGTTGCTCTATTATGCGTTCGGCCAGGCCGGCCAGCCGGTGCTGGATGACCTCAAGAGACTGCTGAAGGTGTCGCAAATTGGATGATCAGATCAGAGATGCGCGGAGAGGTCTGCGCAGATTGGTCGCGGCGGCCTTGGCCCTGGCGTGCGTGGTCGTGGTTCTGGGGGCGTTCACCCGGCTGGTCGACGCCGGTCTCGGATGTCCGGATTGGCCGGGTTGCTATGGCTTTCTCATGGTTCCGGAACAGGCCGAAGACGTTGCCGCCGCAGAGCTGATGTACGCGGATGATGCGCCCTTCGAAGCCAACAAAGCGTGGGCCGAAATGGTCCACCGCTATTTTGCCGGAACGCTTGGACTGGTGGTGTTTGCGATCCTGGTCATGGCGCTGCGCGGTGGCGCGCAGGTCCCGAAAAAGCTGCCCGTGGCACTTGCCGTGCTGGTGATCTGCCAGGCCGCGTTCGGTATGTGGACGGTGACATTGAAGCTGTGGCCTCAGGTTGTGACCGCGCATTTGCTGGGAGGCTTTGCGACGCTCGCACTGCTCTGGCTGTTGTGGCTGCGGCTGGGTCCCAGCAGCTCGCTTGGTACGCGGTTGCGCGGCCATGCGGTGCTGGGCATCGCGCTGTTGGTCGTGCAGATCGCCCTCGGCGGGTGGCTGTCCTCCAACTATGCGGCGTTGGCCTGTCCGGATTTCCCGACCTGTCAGAGCGAGTGGTGGCCCGAGACGGACTTCCCCCAGGGGTTCGACATCTTCCAGAGCGTTGGTCCCAACTATCTTGGCGGGCTGATGGACAGCTCGGCGCGGGCCAGCATTCATCTCAGCCATCGATTGGGCGCCGTCGTGGCGCTTGTGGCGCTGGGCCTGCTGGCCTGGCGATTGTACCGACTGGACGGCCCGGCGGACGGCAGGAGTCTTGGAGTCACCCTCGGCGGGGTGCTCACGCTGCAGCTCGGCCTGGGGATCGGCAACGTGGTGTTTGCCCTGCCGCTGTGGATGGCCACGGCGCACAACGGGGTCGGTGCCATCTTGTTGCTGGTGCTGGTTTCGGTAAACTACCGCGCCTTTTCCGACGCTGCCCGGTCTGCTGGTGGCAGCGACGCAGTAGCGTGACTGATATTTCGACGAGGAATGCAATGAGCGAACTGATCGCAGCGGGCCCGCGGGCAAGCTGGTCCGACTATCTCGAGCTGTGCAAGCCGCGGGTCGTGCTGTTGATGCTGTTGTGTGCAGCCGCTGGGATGTACCTGGCAACGCCCGGGCTGGTGCCGTTGGGTGTGCTCATCCCCGCAATTGTGGGCATCGCGCTGGTGGCGGGCTCGGCCGCCGCGGTGAACCACATCGCCGACGCAGGCATCGATGCACGTATGGCGCGAACGCAAAACAGACCGGTGGCGACGGGTCGGGTGTCCAGCACTCACGGACTGTTGTTTGCGGCAGCAACCGGTATTTCCGGGTTCGCGTTGCTGTATGGCTGGGTCAATCCGCTCACGGCCTGGCTGAACCTGGCGTCCTGGGTCGGCTACGGGATCGTCTACACGCTGTTCTTGAAACGTGCCACCCCGCAGAACATTGTCATCGGCGGCCTGTTCGGCGCGGCGCCGCCGCTGTTTGGCTGGACCGCCGTGACCAACAGCATTGAACCTGGCGGTCTATTGCTGGTGTTGATCATCTTTGCCTGGACGCCACCTCACTTCTGGGCGCTGGCGCTGGATCGAATCGAGGAATACCGCAAAGTGGATGTTCCCATGCTGCCGGTCACCCACGGTGAGCGGTACACCCGCTGGCACATCTTCTTCTACACGGTGATGTTGTTCGCCATCAGCCTGCTGCCTTTCGCAATCGGCATGAGCGGTGTGGTCTACCTTGCCGGCGCCACTGTACTGGGTGGCGGGTTCCTGTACTGGGCGGTTGTGCTGCTTATCGGCAGGAACCCGCGTGCGCCGATTCAGACCTTCCGCTATTCCATCATCTACCTCATGGTCCTGTTCCTGGTGCTGCTGCTGGACCACCACCTGCTGCTGTCGGTCGGCTGAATGGCCTCCGGCGTGCGCAACAGCGTTCTGGCGTGCGTGGCGTTCATCGCCATTGTGGTCGGTATGTACTTCTACAGCGTCACGCGCACGCCGGTGCTGAACGTTCAGGAACTGCAGCAACAGGGCGTAGTGGTGCTGCCGGTGGCCCGCGAGCTCGAAGAGTTCGCGCTGCTGGACCACCGTGGCGACGTCTTTGACGTCAACTCCCTGCTCGGTCGTTGGAGTTTCCTGTTCTTCGGCTTCAGCGCCTGTCCCGATGTCTGCCCGACGGCGCTGGCGGCGCTCGCCCAGGTGGAACGACAGCTTCAGACCAACATCGCTTCCGCGCTGGACTCCTCGCTGATGGAGGGGTTCAACGTAGTGTTCGTGACGGTCGACCCCGAGCGTGACGATGCACCGACGCTGACCCAGTACGTGGAGGTTTTTTTCGCCTCGTTTCACCGGTGTCACGGGTTCGCGGGCGCAGCTCGCCGAATTCGCACGACAACTCAATGTAGCGTTCATGAAGGTGCCTGTTGAAGGCGGCGATTACTCGGTAGACCACACCGCTAACATCGTCATCATCAACCCCCTGGGTCACTACCACGGGTTCATCAAGATGCCACACGACGCCGAAAAGATTCTGCTCGGCTACCGGTCGGTGGCGCAGGCGTTCTAACGGCCAGGCGGACTATTCGTGCACCGGCGGGGTCCGATCTATGCACCGGCCCAGGTGCGCCCGCGGGATTGCATTAACCAATAGCCGTCTCTATGCTGACCTGCGCCAAGGAGAGACGGCCCGGTTTGTCGGAGACGGTACCCACCAGCGACGCTTCTGCGTCGGCGCTTGCGGCCCAGTACCAACGCGTCAGGGATCAGACGGAGGCGTTGTGCAAACCGCTAGTGCTGGAAGACTATGGTGTCCAGCCGATGGCGGACGCCAGCCCGCCGAAGTGGCATCTGGCGCACACCACCTGGTTCTTCGAAACATTCCTGCTCAAGACCAGCATCCCGGGGTACACCCCCTTTCATCCAAGCTACGAATACCTGTTCAATTCGTACTACAACAGTATCGGCGAGCAATATCCGCGGGCGGCGCGTGGTGATCTCTCGCGGCCCACGGTTGCAGAGGTGATGGCGTACCGGCAGCACGTCGATGGCGCGATGCACGAACTGATGGAACGCGAGCCACTCGACCTCGGCACCGTTCTACTGGGGCTGAATCACGAACAGCAACATCAGGAATTGATCCTCACCGATGTGAAGTACAACCTGGGCCGGAACCCGTTGTACCCGGCGTATCGTGACGATCTCACTCTCGACCTCGACCAGGCCGGCCCCGACGTGGCGAACAGAAGCATCGGCAGCGCAGACCCCCGCAGCGTAGGCAGAGTCGCGCCGCTGCAGTTTGTGGAGTTCGGCGCGGCCGATATTGAAGTGGGTGCCAGCCCCGGGTTCAGCTTCGACAACGAGTTGCCGCGCCACCGGGTCCACGTAGCGGCGTTCGCCTTGGCAGATCGATTGGTCACCAATGAAGAGTTCCAGGGGTTCATGGAAGACGACGGCTATTGCCGACCGGAGTTGTGGCTCTCCGATGGCTGGGCGGCGCTGCGCAACGGCGCGCGTCAAAGCCCGCTGTATTGGACCTGCGAGAACGGCAGATGGTACGAGTATGGTTTCGCCGGGCGCGCGCCGCTGAACCCTTCGCAGCCGGTCGTGCACGTGAACCTGTATGAGGCCGATGCCTATGCGCGCTGGTGCGATGCACGGCTGCCAACCGAGTTCGAGTGGGAACGCGCCGCGGCGGGCGTTCCACCGCGTGGCAACTTTGTCGAATCAGATCTGCTGACACCAGGCGCTGCGACCGGCACGGGATTGCGGCAACTGTTTGGCGACGCCTGGGAGTGGACGTCCAGCAGCTATGCGCCTTATCCGGGCTTCAAACCGGGTGCTGGCGCGCTGGGTGAGTACAACGGCAAATTCATGAGCAGTCAGATGGTGTTGCGCGGTGGCTCCTGCGCGACGCCCGAAGGGCATGTCAGGGCTTCGTACCGTAACTTTTTCTATCCTGGTGATCAGTGGCAGTTCTCGGGACTGAGACTTGCCACAACAAGCGAAACACCTATCCACACAACAGGCGCCACCCGCAGGACCGCCGGTTAATGGGAGTGGCGAAGGCAAACGGTGCTGCGCTGACGCTCATTGATCTGAAGCCGGACCAGGTCGATATGTACGCGGAGGTGCTCGAAGGCCTGTCGGCCGTCCCCAAGACCCTGCCGCCGAAGTTTTTCTACGATGAGCGTGGCTCGGCATTGTTCGAACAGATCACCGAATTGGCAGACTACTACCCGACCCGCACCGAGGTCGCGATCCTGGAACAGCATCGCGCATCGATCGCCGAAGCGGTGGGCGCCGAGTCGTTCCTGATCGAATATGGCAGCGGCGCGAGTGTCAAGATTCGAATCCTGTTGGAGGCTTTGCGGCCGGTAGGCTATATGCCGGTCGACATTTCACGCAACCATCTGCTGGAAGCGTCGCGAGCGTTGGCGAGCGAGTTCGACTGGCTCAACATCTATCCCACCTGCGCGGATTACAGCCACGCGTTTCCGCTGCCGGACGTCGCCAACGGGCACCGTCGGGTCGCGTTCTTCCCTGGATCGAGTGTCGGGAACTTCGAGCCCGACGATGCGGTCACATTTCTCAAGGAGATCGCCAACGTCGTTGGTCCTGGTGGCGCGCTGCTGATTGGTGTGGACACGAAAAAGGAACCCGCGGTGCTGCAGCGTGCTTATGACGACCCGGGTGGTGTTACAGCCCAGTTCAATCGCAACGTGTTGCGCCACATCAATGACGCGCTCGGCGCGGATTTCGATCCAGCGGCGTTCGACCACCTGGCCCGATACGATGCGCAGCTTGGTCGCGTGGAGATGCATCTGGTCAGCAGCAAACCGCAGCAGGTGAATGTGGCCGGTACCAAGGTCGAATTTGCGCAAGGCGAGGCGCTGCACACGGAGAACTCGTATAAGTACGCGCCGGAGGAGTTCGATGTGCTGGCGCAGCGCGCAAACTTTGCCGTCCAGCAGCGATGGACTGACGCCAAGGATTGGTTCGCGGTTACGCTGTATCGAGGAGCCTGAGGGCACTGCTGCGCTCGCAGGTCAGTGCAGCAGGCGGGGATCCAGATAGAAGAATTTGTTCATGTGTGCCTGAACGATCCGGCGAAACTCATCCGGGTTCTTGGTGCGGCCGTGCTCGCCGGCGGTGCGTTGGCCGTCGAGCCGCGACAGCCAGAACGCCAGCGCGGCGTATAGCGCGAACACTGGAAAAAACCAGAGTTCCGGTAGCTTCAGCGGGCGCACGCTGTGGTAGCTACGCAGTAGCGACATGACGCGCTCGCCATCCAACGCACCGTCGTCGACGCTGCACCAGTCGTTGGCGGCGACCGCGACGTCGTAGACCCAACTGCCGGTGGCGGCGTGATGAAAATCCAGCACACCACTAAGCCCGTGCTCGGTGAACAGGACGTTGTCGCGAAACAGATCGCCGTGGATGATGCCTCGCGGCAGGCTCGCTGCATCCGAACGATTGAGCAGCGAGGTGACCGTGGTGAGTGCCGCATCCAGCAACCGGTTGTCGGCAAATCGAAGCTCCGCATGGACCGTTGAGGCGGTTTGCGCAAGCCAATCCGCATCCCTCGGGTACTCCGCCGCCGCAGCCGGCATGGGATCTGCCGCCACGATGTGGAACCGAGCCAGAAACTGCCCCACGGATTCACATTGCTGCAACGTGGGATTGATGACGTGCTGCCCCGCCAGGCGCGGTGACAGTATGGTTGGCTTGCCGTTGATTTCATCGTTGGCGTTGCCGGCGGTGTTGCGTATCACCCGTGCTACAGGCAAGCCGGCGGCATCACATAGATCGAGCAGCGGCACCAGCAGATCGCCGGCGTGGCCGGGATGCTCGAGCAGGGTGAGCACCAGCTCCCGTGCTCCGTCTTCGCCGGCCAGCTCGCCAGCCAGACGAATAAAGTAGTTGCTGTTCTCGATGCCGTTGCTGGCGGGCCAGAAGCTGCGCAAGCCGCGTAGCGAATAGCGGGACAGCAACGCCTCGAGGTCGTTCTCGGTTAGTGGGGTAATGGCGGCCATCGGCGTCAGAACTCGATGATGGTCCAACGTGGGATCAGCATGTTTGCACGTTCGAGATCACCAAAGCCGCGAGTCTCGTCGGCGGGAACGAGGTAGTAGGGCTTGCCGAAGGACGGAATGATCTTGATCATCCGCAGCTGACCCGCTTGCCGGTATTCGTAGATGGTGCGCTTCTCGCCTACGATGATGGTGACGTCCGGGCCGCGCAGACTGCGATCTGTTTCGGCCGCGCCCGCCGCACCAGCCAAAAGACCGATGAGCAACAGGGTCGTGAGTATTGCGAAAAATCTAACCACGGGATCTGGCCACGGACTTGGAAACGCTGTGGTAGAGTCGCCGAAAAATCCCATCTTGACCCAAATCATGGCGCACGACAAACCTCTGGTACTGGTCGACGGTTCTTCCTACCTGTTCCGCGCCTACCACGCGCTGCCACCGCTCACCACTTCGGATGGTCACCCCACCGGCGCCATTCGTGGCGTGATCGCCATGCTGCGCAAGCTTGCCAAGGACTACCCTGGCAGCGCGATCGCGGTGATTTTCGACCCCAAGGGCAAGACCTTTCGGGACGATCTGTACGCCGAGTACAAGGCCAACCGTCCCTCCATGGAAGACGAGATGCGGGTTCAGATTCAGCCCATACACGACATCATCCGCGCCATGGGCATTCCGCTGTTGATCGTCGACGGCGTCGAGGCCGACGATGTCATTGGCACGCTTGCGTTCCAGGCGACAGCGGCGCAGCGGGACACGGTGATCTCTACGTCGGACAAAGACATGGCGCAGCTGGTCAGCGAGCACGTCACGCTGGTCAACACGATGTCGGAGACCACCATGGATCGCGACGGCGTAGCTGAAAAGTTCGGCGTGCCACCGGAGTTGATCATCGACTATCTGGCCTTGATGGGCGATACCTCGGACAACATTCCGGGCGTTCCCAAGGTGGGGCCGAAGACTGCCGCGAAGTGGCTGAATCAGTACGGCTCGCTCGATGAGGTAATGGCCAGCGCGGACGACGTCGGCGGCAAGGTAGGCGAAAATCTTCGCGCCTCCCTCGAGATGCTGCCTCTATCCCGTCAGCTGACCACCATTAAATGCGATGTTGAACTCGATCTTACGATCGAAGATCTGGTGCTGCCGGACGCCGACGAGCAGACCTTGCGGAAGTTGTTCGAGACCTACGAATTTCGTAGCTGGATCGAAGAACTGGGTGGCGAGACGCCGGCGACGCCATCGGCCACAACGACGGTCGAGTGTGAAACCGTGACAGATCTCGACACCCTGGATGGCTGGCTCGAGAAACTGCGGAACGCCGGCCGGTTTGCGTTCAACGCCCAGACCAGCCACCTTGATTACATGCGGGCCGACCTCGTGGGCGTGTCGTTTGCCGTTGAAGCAGACCACGCCGCATACGTACCCGTGGGTCACGACTACCCCGGGGCGCCCGACCAGATCCCGCTGGCCGACCTCCTGACGCGGCTCAAGCCGCTGCTGGAGGATCCGCAGCTCGGCAAGATCGGCCAGGACCTGAAGTACCAGAAAAACGTGCTCGCGCGCTATGACATCGAGCTGGCTGGCATCGAGTTCGACACCATGCTCGCGTCCTATGTACTGGACAGTGTCGCCACCCGTCACAACACGGATGACCTCGCGCAACGCTACCTGGACGTCAAGACGATTCGCTACGAGGACGTCGCGGGCAAGGGTGTAAAGCAGCTGAGGTTCAACGACGTGCCGATCGAAACCGCCGCACCGTATGCAGCGGAACAAGCGGACATCACGCTCAAGTTGCATGGGGAGCTGTGGCCCAGGTTGACCGGGGAAGCGTCGCTGAAGAGTGTCTTCGAAGACATTGAGATGCCGATGCTGTCGGTTTTGTCGCGGGTGGAGCGCGCTGGTGCCCGGGTGGATGGAGTGCTTCTAACCAGGCAGGGAGAGGAAATCGGCAGCCGGCTCGGCGAGCTCGCCGAGCAGGCCTGGGCGGTTGCAGACGAGCAGTTCAACCTCGATTCAACCAAGCAGCTGCAGTCGATTTTCTACGACAAGCTCGGCCTGCCCGTCCTCAAGAAAACCCCGGGTGGTAAACCCTCCACCGCTGAGCCTGTGCTTCAGGAACTGGCGCTGGATTACGAGCTGCCGCGAATCATCCTCGAGTACCGGGGGTTGGCCAAACTGAAGTCGACCTACACGGACAAGCTGCCGTTGCAGATCAATGCCGAGACTGGCCGCATTCACACCTCCTACCATCAGGCCGTAGCGGCCACCGGTCGACTGTCGTCGAAGGACCCGAACCTGCAGAACATCCCGATACGAACCCCGGAGGGACGTAGAATTCGGCAAGCTTTCATCGCGGCGGAAGGACGCCAGCTGTTTGCCGCCGACTATTCACAGATCGAGCTTCGGATCATGGCGCATCTGTCCGGAGACTCCGGCTTGCGCACGGCGTTCGCCGAAGAATTGGATGTGCATCGGGCGACCGCGGCCGAGGTGTTCGGTTGCACGCTGGATGCGGTGAGTACCGACCAGCGGCGCAGCGCCAAGGCGATAAACTTCGGTCTGATCTATGGGATGTCGGCGTTCGGGCTGGGGCGCCAGCTTGGGGTGAGCCGCGGTGTGGCGCAGGAGTACATTGATCGGTACTTCGCCCGTTACCCCGGGGTTCACGAGTACATGGAGCGGATTCGCGAGCAGGCGCGGGTTGACGGTTTTGTCGCCACCGTATTCGGTCGTCGCCTGTACCTGCCGGAAATCAATGCACGCAATGGCATGCGTCGCCAGGCAGCGGAGCGCACCGCCATCAATGCGCCGATGCAAGGTAGTGCGGCAGACATCATCAAACGGGCCATGATCAGCGTTGATCGTTGGCTCGAAGACGCCGCGCTGGATGCCCAGATGATCATGCAGGTACATGACGAGCTGGTGTTCGAGGTCGCGCCGAACGACCTCGAGGCGTTGCGCGCGGGCGTGCAGGAACGAATGGAAGGAGCCGCGCAGCTCGAAGTTCCATTGGTGGTCGACGTGGGTTGTGGCGACAACTGGGACGAGGCCCACTGATTGGTGTCGTCCCGGCACCGACTGAGGCCTTTTCCACAAGCCGATCTGTCACGGAAAGGTCAGACGCTGGGTCAGCCATTCGATTGTCTGCGCTTTGCCCGTGCCATCGGTGGCCGAGAACAGCTGCACGGTCGCTGCCGCTGAAGCAACCGGATTGGCTCCTGAACCAACCGAATGAGGAGGTCCGCCCAGGCGTTGCTCGGCGGCGCGCAACGCTTGCACGCGTGCGCCGCGCTTCAACTTATCGGCTTTGTTCAGCAGGATGTGAAGCGCGAGCTCCGATTGATGGGCCCACTCGATCAATTGCTCGTCAAAGGGCTGAAACGGGTGGCGGATGTCCATCACCAACAACATGCCGATGAGGTTATCGCGGCGCGACAGATAGTCCTCCACGTGTTGCTGCCAGGTCTGGCGCTTTGCCTGGGATGCCTTTGCAAACCCATAGCCGGGAAGGTCGACCAGTCGTCCGCCCGGTCGGGTCATGAAGAAATTGAGCAGCTGGGTTCGCCCGGGGGTCTTGCTGGTGCGAGCCAGGCGGCGATTGCCGGTAATCCGGTTGAGAACGCTCGATTTGCCAGCATTAGAGCGGCCGGCAACGGCGACTTCCGGCAACTCGTCGCGTGGGCACTGAGTGAGGTTTGCCGCGCTGGTGATGAATTCCGCTTCTATCCGCTCGGCGGGCGCCTTCCGGGCGTTAGGAGCGGAGTTAGGGGAGGAGTTAGCGGGGCGAGCCCCCTTTTCGACCACGATGTTATATAATCCGCGCGCCCTGAACGGCGGCAAAGTCTAGCACACAGCCTGGTCTGCTCAGCTGCCGTCCGCAACCGAGTACAACTGATGCGTTTGAGAATTTTCCTGGGTGCCCTGGCGCTCAGCTTCACTAGCCTTGTCGGCGCGGCGGAACCCGACGTATCGACGCTTACTCTGCCTTGCGTCGCCTGTCACGGTATGGACGGTGCTGCGTCGCTGCCTGGGTCGGCGAATCTGGGTGGCCAGAACAAACGCTACCTGCTGCGCCAGCTCGAGCTGATCAAGTCGGGCGAGCGGGTGGTACCGCTGATGGCCGGGCAGCTGAATCTGCTGTCCAGCGAGCAACTGGCGGAAATCGCTGCGCACTACGCTGCGTTGCCGGCGACCACTGGGCAGGCCGAGGAGGCAACCCTGGCCCAGGGCGAGTCGATCTACCGCACCGGCATCGGCAGCAAGGGCGTCGCCGCGTGTGTCGCCTGCCACGCGCCCAGCGGCGGTGGTAATTCGCCTGCCGGCTATCCGCACCTGTCCGGCCAGCGGGTCGACTACGTGGTGGCGCAGCTTACCGCCTACCGCGAGGGTGAACGCACCACGGATGACGATTACGGTGCGATGATGCGTGACGTTGCAGCCAATCTGAACGACGGGGAAATCAAAGCGGTTGCAAATTACCTGCGCGGCCTCCATTAATTGGTAATGGCCAATGTCTAAAAGGGTGGCGTAGCCGCCCTTTTTTGTTTCGGCGTGAGGAACTCGAGTATGAAAACCGTGGCAGGCATCTTTCTGCTGACCCTGGCGTTGGGAGCGCACGCGCAGCAGTACGAAGCCGGTGTGCACTATCAGCCATTGCCGGTACCGGTGCAGACCGCGAACAACGACGCTGTCGAAGTGGTGGAGGTGTTCAGCTACGCCTGCGTGCACTGCTACAACTTCGAGGCTCCGCTGGCGACCTGGGTCGCGCGGCACGGCAGCGGCGTGGATTTCAGACGCTCCCCGGCGATATTCAACCCGACCTGGGAGCAGCTGGCCCGGGCGTATTACGCGGCTGAGGCACTTGGCGTGACAGTTCAGATGCATGCGGCGTTGTTCGAGGCGATTCACGTGGTGCCCCGCGATGTGCGGGACCCGGAGGTGCTTGCCGAACTGTTCTATGAGCAAGCCGACGTGGACCCGGTGCAGTTCAACAAGGTCTTTGCTTCCTTTGGCGTACGCAGCAAGGTGCAGCAGGCCAGCGCCCGGGGTCGCGCGTATCGTGTGACGAGCGTCCCAAGCTTGATCGTTAATGGCAAGTACCGCATTGATGCGCGGATGGCAGGTGGCTCAGCGAATATGCTCAAGGTCGCGGAGTTTCTGATCGAGCGAGAGCGCGCTGGCGATGGGCCCGCGGAACTCGCGGCGGGTTCGTGAACGCACCAGGGAAAATGGCGGCCACGCCACATTCGCGCCGCGCGACGCTTGCTAGACTCGGGGGCAGTCTCACGGGTGGTCGAATCGAACCGATGATCTTCAGAGCGCGGCAACGAGTAGCCGAAGCGCGAACCTCCGAGCGGCTGCGTGCCCGTCCCTGGCGAGCCGAAGCGAGTTCATCCAGCGCGGTCGCAGCGGTCAATCCAGGCGGTTTGACACGCGCACCCGCCGCATCGGAACTGAAGTTACTGAGCTTCAATATCCAGACTGGAACCAACACCCGAAAGTATCGACACTATGTCACGAAGGGGTGGAAGCACGTGTTGCCCCATGAATCCCGGACCAACAACCTGCGTCAGATTGCCGATCTGGTTGAGGACTACGACGTCGTGGCGCTGCAGGAGGTCGATGGCGGCAGCTTGCGCTCTGGATTCATCGACCAGGTCGAGTATCTCGCCTACCGCGCCCGGTTTCCGTTCTGGTATACCCAGCTAAATCGCAACCTGGGTCCGTTGGCCCAGCATGGTAATGGTTTGTTGTCCCGCGTTGCGCCGTTGGCGCTCGAGGATCACAAGCTACCGGGGGCGATTCGCGGCCGAGGCGCAATCGTCAGTCGACTTCCGTTCGGTGAGACCGAAGTGGTGCTGGTGTTGCTGCACCTGTCGCTGGGCGAGAGGTCGCGTCAACGGCAGCTGAGCTATGTGCGGGATCTGATCGCCGGCGAACCTCACGTCGTCGTCATGGGCGACATGAACAGCCACCTCAGTAATGCGTTGTTCGACTCGCCGCTTGCCGACACCGGGCTCGTTCCGGCGGAAGACATTCAGCCCACCTATCCCAGCTGGCGCCCTTCCCTGGCGCTGGACCATGTCCTGGCGACCCCGAGCCTGTGTATCAAGCGCTACGAAGTGCTTGAATGCCGGTTGTCGGACCACTGTCCGATTGCGGTGACCCTGGGTTTTCAGCCGGACCCCGGCGTGCTTCCGGCACCGGTTCGATTGGCCAGCTGAACGTTTCGCCCGCTAGTTCGGCTCGCGTCTGATACAGGCGGTTTCCAGCACCTCCGGATAGTCCTTCGGGTAGTTCGATTGGCACAGCGCAACGCTGTCTCGATTGCGCTTGATGACGTACGCGTGCACGGCTTCGCTCGAGGCCTCGTCTAACGCATCCGCGAAACTGGCCATGCCTTTGCCCGTATAGGCTCCACCACGCACGATTGCGTCCCAATTCGCGTGTGTGTCAGCGGACATGTAGCGCAGGTCGGGGAGCGCGCCGCTGGAAACTGCGCCACTGCCGTGGCATGTGGAGCATTGCTCCATATAGGCCGTCTGGCCTTGCGCGAGCTGTTCCTCGGTCGTTTCCATCTCCGGGACGGGGGGAAGATTGACGAACGTCAGTTGCGGCTCGGGCAACCGTTCGGTTGCACCTAGCTTGAATACCAGAATGCGACCTTCTTTGAGCACGTTGTTGCGGTGTCTCGGGACCCCGGATGCGTTTGCAAACGCGCCGCCCCAGCCTGCGACTACGGCGATGTACTGTTCGCCGTCGATGCTGTAGCTGACCGGAGGCGCAATGATCCCGGTATGGACAGGGTATTCCCAGAGCAAGGCGCCATCGTCGGCCTGGTAGGCCGCGAAGTGACCGTCCGAGCGTCCCTGGAACACCAGGTTCCCAGCCGTGGAAAGCAGGCCGCCGTTCCAGCTGGTGGCATGCTGGACGCGCCAGACCTCCTTCTGGGCCACTGGATCCCAGGCGGCGAGGTAGCCGCGAACGCCCTGAATATCGGCCACCAGCTGGGCCGGGTCGTCGGATGGATGGGTCCCGGCGAAGTCGATGCCCACGTTCCACTCTTTTGCCTTGTAGACAAACTTCTCCGGCTGGGCATAGCGCATCGCTATATCCAGCGCCGGGATATACACCAGTCCCGCGTCGGGGCTGTAGCTCATGGGGTGCCAGTTGTGCCCACCGTAGGCGGACGGCTTGATCACCTTGGCTTCGTTGGCGTAATGCGCGTCCGGGTTTTCGATCGGCCGCCCGGTTTCCCGATCGATGCCGGTCGCCCAGGTGACGGGCACGTAGGCCTCCGCCGAGATGAATTCACCGTTGGTTCGGTCGATAACGTAGAAAAAACCGTTCTTCGGAGCCTGCATGATGACCTTGCGCTGACTGCCATCAATCTCGAGGTCCGCCAATATCATGTGTTGCGTGGCGGTGTAGTCCCAGGTATCGCCTGGGGTCGTCTGATAGAACCAGACCATCGAACCGTCGTCCGGTTTGATGGCCACGATCGAGGATAGATAGAGGTTGTCGCCGCCACCGGGGCTGCGAATGTATCGGTTCCAGGGTGAGCCGTTGCCGGTACCGATATACAGCAGGTCGAGCGCGGGGTCGTAGGCCATGGAGTCCCAGACCGTGCCACCACCGCCGATCTCCCACCACTTGCCGCCGCGCCAGGTGCTTGCTGCTCGTTCCAGATGCTCGCCTTCGAAGGGTTCGGCGGGATTCCCGGGAACGGTGAAGAAGCGCCAGCGCTGCTCGCCGGTTGCCGCATCATAAGCGGTGATATAGCCGCGCACGCCGTACTCGGCGCCGCCATTGCCAATGATCACCAGATCTTTGACCACCCTGGGCGCGCCGGTGATGGTGTAGGGACGGCTGGTGTCGATGGTCATGACGTCCCAGATCACTTCGCCCGTTCCCGCATCCAGCGCGATCAGCCGGCCATCGATGGTGCCAATGTAGACCTTGCCCTTCCACAACGCGACGCCCCGGTTCACCACGTCGCAGCAGGCGTTGCGAGCCCAGGCGCGCGGCACCTGGGGGTCATACTTCCAGATCAGCTCGCCGGTCTTCGCGTCATGCGCGAAGGCCACGCTCCAGGAGCCGCTGGTGAACATCACCCCGTCGACGACAATAGGCGTAGCCTCCAGGCCGCGAGTCGTACCGGTGTCAAAGGCCCACGCCAGTCCCAGCTGTGCCACGTTGCCGGCATTGATGGTCTCCAGCGGTGAAAATCGCTGTTCGCCGTAGTCGCGGCCATGCGCCAACCAGTTTTGTGGCTCCGAGTCGGCGTTGACGATTCGGGCCCCGTCCAGCGTTGCCGTTCGAGTGCGGATCGCCTGGGCGAGCGGGTCTGCCTCGGCCGTTACGGCGGCCGCCGTGGGTAGATCGGGGGCGTCATCGTCTGCACAACCCGCGAGTAAGCTCAGACTCATCAGCAGCGCAAGCAATTGGGCGGTCGCGCGGGGCCACGGTTGGGTCATCGGGCATTCCTCAAAATGTTAGTGAGTACTTACTTTCTAATGAATTATGTGATTCAGGTCCGTCAGGTCGTGAGACTTGGTTCAAATTGACCCCTTGAAGTCTCTTCCCCGCTCTAATCGGAGGCAGACCGATCGGTCGTTCGGGTTGGGCCGATCGATTGATCGGGTCCTGTATCGGGCGATTCGGACGATTCTGGCGACTCGTTGGGCATTTCGGAGTCGTCTTGGAGGTTCTCTTCAGGTTGCAACTCCGATTGCACCCCAGGTTGCAGCACCGAACGGAGAAAACTGATGTTCTGGTCCGCCATGCGCTGCATCAGCTTGATTGGATTTGCGTTCAGCACCTCTCGCATCCGGCGTTGATACGTCTCCTGCTGATCCAGGAAGGTCATGATGCTCTGTTCGAGATAACGGCTCAGCACCCCCTGCATGCTGTCACCATAGAATCGAACAATCTGTTGCAGCACCTTGTTGGTCAGCAGTGGCTCGTGGCCTTCGGTTTCTTGTTCCGAAATGATCTGCAATAACACCGACCGGGTGAGGTCTTTGCCGGTTTTCGAATCGAGGACCTGCAGAGGGTTCTTCTCGAGCACCATTTTGCGCACGTCTTCGAGGGTGACGTACACGCTCTCCTGAGTGTCGTATAGCCGGCGGTTTGGGTATTTCTTCAGAATCCGCAATGCAGCATGCCCGCTGTCCGGTTACGATGCGATGCATTCTAACGGCGGGATACGATTTGCGCACTGCGCAATTGTGCAGGCGATCGCATCCGCCGCCGCTCTCGGAGGCCCAGACAGATGAAGATCAATGTTGATGTCGACCTTTCGCCGGAGGAGCTGCGGCGCCTGTTCGGCTTGCCGGACTTTACCCCGACGCAGGAACTGATCGTCGAGGCGCTGACCCGCCAGGTGGAGAAAGGATTAGACGGTTCGTTGCTGCCCAGCATGATGCGCGCGGTCGTAGAGGGCGGCATGCAGTCGTTTGAGGCCTATCAGAAGCTGGTGACCAATCTCGTCAGTCCGGCGCGCGACTCTTCAGGCCCCTCTTCAAGCGAGGAAGGCTCAGCTAGCTCTTCAGATAAGCAGGATTGATCACGCGGCCTTGGCAGCGACCCGGGAGCGCGGCAGAAACAGGCAGCTCAAGCCTTTGTGATCGAATTTTCGCCATTCACCCTGTGGCTGGGCAAGCCGATCGGCGAGGATGTAGTAAATCGCCGGGTTGAATCCCATGCCACAGTGACTGCCGAACACTTCGATGTTTTCCGTGGTCTCGCTGTCCTGCTCGATGCAGGTCTTCCAATTGGCGATGCCGTCGGTTTTGCTGAATATCGATGTGGACGGAACCGGTGGGGGGCTCGGCAAGTCGCCCATTTCGCTGCGCAGTTCGCCCGCGGACTGGCCGCTGGCGAGTTCGAACAGGCGCATGACCGCGGGGGAGGTGCCGTTGCTGGAGGTCTGACCGAACGGCGCGCCGAGCGTGATCACGCTTCGCACATGGTCGGGTCGCGCCTTGGCGATCTCCCGGGCAAATACGCCGCCCAGACTCTGGCCGATTAGCGACACCGATCGACCGTAGTGATCGGCAATGCGCTCAACCGTGTCCGCCATTCGGCGCTGCAGGTCACCGCGAGGTCCGAGGTTGCGCCCCATGCCCCAGGAAATTGCGTCATAGTCCATGCGCTGCAGCCAGCGCCGCAACATTCCGGTCGACTGACTATCGGCCATGAAGCCGGGCAGCACGTAAACCGGGTGGCCATCGCCTTTGGGCAGGGTGTTGAGCAACGGAATCGTCGAAATCAGGGTGGTCGCTTCGAGCATCGCGCGCCAGCCTTCTGCCATTGCGAGCAGCGTTGATGGCGGTTTCGCGGTGCTTGAATCTACGCGTTCGAGGTTATCGAGCGGATCGGTGACCTTCAAAGGGTACCCCGAGTGAGAGGTTTGGTAAGAATTAGCACAATCGAACTTCCCGGTAAATGATTGACTTCAATCTTTGGACTATGCTTTCGGGCCGGTTTACAGGAATTTGGACGGATGGTGCAGGCGCGTAGCGTGGCGGGAGATGACTGGCAGGAGGAACTCGGCGAGTGGTTGGACGCGCTCGACTCGGTGCTGGCCGAACGAGGCCCTGAAGGCGCTAAGGAATTGCTCGAACGGCTTCAGCAGCACGCCTCCCGGGCGGGACTGGTGGTTACCGATGCCGCCTTGAACACGCCGTATCGAAACACCATCCCGCTTGCCGACCAGCCCGCCTATCCGGGCGATGTGGAAACCGAGATACAGATTGGCAACATCATTCGCTGGAACGCGGTCGCGATGGTGCTGCAAGCCTACGACAACGGCTCGGACGTGGGCGGGCACATTGCGACCTATCTCTCGGCCGCGACGATGATGGAGGTGGGTTTCAATCACCTGTTCCGGGCCAAGTCAGAGGACTACGCCGGCGATCAGGTCCATTTTCAGGCGCATGCGGCGCCCGGTGTGTACGCCAGGGCGTTTCTCGAAGGACGGTTGACGGAAACACAGTTGGCGCACTTCCGGCGCGAACTCGCCGATGGCGGCGGCTTGCCCTCCTATCCTCATCCCCGTCGCATGCGCTGGTTCTGGCAGATGCCCACTGCCAGCATGGGGCTTTCCACGCCCAGCGCCATCTATCAGGCGCGGTTTGCCAAATATCTCGAGCGTCGTGGCCTGAAGGACCCCAGCGGCGGAAAGATCTGGACGTTCATCGGCGATGGCGAGTCGGATGAACCAGAGGTCGCGGGCACCATCAACATTGCCGCCCGGGAAGGCCTCGACAACCTGGTGTTGCTGATCAACTGCAACCTGCAACGGCTCGATGGGCCGGTACGCGGTAACGGCAAGATCATCCAGGAACTGGAACGGACGTTTCGCGGCGCGGACTGGCACGTCATCAAGGTTATCTGGGGCGGTGGCTGGGATGCGTTGATCGAGCGCGACGTCACCGGCGCGCTGCAACGGCGTATGGAACAGGCGGTGGACGGTGACTATCAGATGTACACCGTGTCTTCAGGCGATGTCGTCCGAGAACACTGGGTCGAGAACGCGCCGGAGCTGGCTGATCTGATGAAGACCCTCAGCAACGAGGACATTCGTTCGATCAAGCGCGGTGGGCAGGATCATCAGAAGATCTACGCGGCGCTGAAGCAGGCGTCCGAGATTCGCGGCAAGCCCTGCGTCGTGTTGCTGAAGACCGTCAAGGGTGATGGGCTGGGACCGAATGCCGAAGGCCGCAACACGGTCCACCAGAAAAAGAACCTCAGTGCAGATGAGCGGCGGGAGTTGGCCAAACGGCTGGACATTCCACTGGCCGATGATGACGTCGTGGCGGCGTGCTTCTATCGCCCGCCCGACGACAGCCCCGAAATCCGTTACCTCAAAGAGCGGCGCCAGGCGCTGGGGGGTTATCTGCCGGTGCGCGAGGAGCGTTGCGCGCGTCTCAAGGCACCGCCGTTGAAATTCTTCAAGGACATGCTCGACGGCAGCGGCAAACGACAGGTATCGACCACCATGGCCGTGGTGCGCATGCTCTCAAAGTTGATGCGTGACGAACGCATCGGTCGCTACATCGTGCCCATTGTCCCGGACGAAGCCCGCACCTTCGGCATGGACGGATTGTTCACCCAGGCTGGGATTTACTCGCCCGAAGGCCAGCATTACCGGCCAGTCGATGAGGGTACGATCGCGCCCTATCGGGAATCGGAACAAGGTCAGGTGCTGCAGGAGGGTATCTGCGAGACGGGTGCGATGGCTTCGTTCCTCGCGGCCGGTACCGCCCATGCGAACTACGGCCTGCCGATGATTCCTTTCTACATCTTCTATTCGATGTTCGGCTTCCAGCGGGTCGGCGACATGATCTGGTCCTGCGGCGACATGCTGTGCAAGGGCTTCCTGCTGGGGGGTACGTCAGGTCGAACGACCCTGAACGGGGAAGGCGTGCAGCACCAGGACGGCCACTCGCACCTGGTCGCGAGTACCGTGCCGAACCTGATCAGTTACGACCCGGCGTTTGCATTCGAACTGGCGGTTATCGTCCGCGATGGCATTCAACGCATGTACCACGATCAGGAAGACGTCTTCTACTACCTGACCCTCACCAACCAGAACTACATCATGCCGGCCATGCCGAAGGGAGTTGAACGAGGCATCACCCGCGGTATCTATCTGTTCCGAACGAGTAAGTCCACGGGCCCGGGAACCGTCAACCTGTTCGGTAGCGGGGCGATCATGGACGAGGTCCTGAGCGCGGCCGATACGCTGGAGGCGCGGGGCATCGAAGTGAACGTCTGGAGCGTGACCAGCTACAACGAACTCGCCCGTGACGCGCTGACCGTGGAGCGCAACCAACTACTCGGCGGCGAACCTGCGTTGCCGTACCTGGTGGAAGTATTGGCTGATACCGAAGGGGTCTTCGTTGCGGCCAGTGATTACATGAAGGCGCTGCCACTATCGGTGCATCGGTGGGTGCCGGGACCGTATACCGTCCTCGGCACCGATGGATTCGGCCTCAGCGAATCACGCGCGGACCTGCGTGATCACTTCGAAGTCTCGTCAGCCTGGATCACCTATGCCGCGCTGGCGACCCTTGCCGACGCCAATCAGGGTTCGGCGAAGGATGCGCGGGACTATGCCAAGGCCGCGGGGCTGGATCTGACGAAGCCGGACCCGCGTCTGTTCTAACGAAACTCTAACTAAACGGTTGGGTGGACAGGAAATAGAGAGCGGGGACCGCTGGCGCGGCCCCCGGGTAACGCCGACGCGTTTAAGCGCCAATGAGGAGGAGGGTGGCGTTACAAAAGTACCATCAGGTACCGTGAATCATGGTAAGAGGCCCGGTGCGGTGTGGTAATAGGGTGATCCACGTAGGTACGCTCGATTGGCCCAATTTGGGGAAAACCAGCATTGGCGACTGAAAAGACAACCCGGGATCTACGCGCGGCGCTCGAGCACGGTACGGTTCTGCTGCGTGAGCATCCTGATCTTGCCGAAGCGCAAGCGCGCGAAATTCTTGGACTGTTTCCTGGCGAGGTCAACGCGACCGTGTTGCTGGGACGCGCGCAACGAGGGCAGGGGCGGTTGCCGGAAGCGGCCGCAACATTCGAAGTGGCGATACAGGCTGCCTCGGAGTACGCCATTGCTCACTTCGAGCTGGGCGTCACCCTGGTGAGCATGGGGCACAGTGCCGAGGCCGTAGCATCGCTACAGCGAGCGACGAAGGCCAAGCCGGACTTTGCCCCGGCCTGGAAAACGCTGGCCGAGGTCACAGCCGCGCGGGGTGAACACGACCACAGCAAGGCGGCCCGACGCCAGCACATGAAGCTGACGGTGAAGAATCCGGCGCTGGTGCGAGCGGGCGGCTACCTGTTCGAAGGCAAGTTGGCGAAGGCCGAAGTAATCTGCCGCGACGTCGTGCAGAAAGACCCCACGGATGTTTCGGCGATCCGCATGCTGGCGGACGTCGGCACGCGCCTGGGGCAGCACCGGGATGCACGCGTGCTGCTGGAGCGCTGCCTGGAACTGGCCCCCGACTTCCACGCGGCGCGAGGTGACTACGCGAACGTGCTGCACAAGAGCCAACAGTACCAGCGTGCCCTGGAGGAACTCGACACGCTGCGTCGCGTCGAACCGGACAATCCCAGTCACGAATTGCTGCGCGCCTCGGTGTTCGTACACATCGGCGAGTTTGAACAAGCCATAGCACTCTATGAAAACTTCCTCGACCGTTACCCGCTGGAACCCCGGGCGCAGATGAGCTATGGCCATGCGCTGAAGACCGTTGGCCGCCAGCGCGAGGCCATCGAGGAGTATCGGCGCGCGGTCGAACGCCAGCCGAAACTCGGCGAAGCGTACTGGAGCCTTGCCAACCTGAAGACTTTTCGCTTTGAAGAGTCCGAGGTCGAAGCGATGGCTGAGCTGGTTGCGGGCGAAGTGGACGATCACGAGGACCGCTACCATCTCTGCTTCGCGCTGGGCAAGGCGTTGGAGGACAGAGGGGACTATCCTGGTGCGTTCGAGAACTACCGGATGGGCAATGCTGTCCGCCGCGAGAAAGTCCGGTGGGACGCCGACGAGCACCATTCAAACCTGGCTCGGCATGCGCAACTCTACGACCGGCCGTTCTTCGCAAGCCGGTCCGGCAGCGGTTGCCTTGCGAAAGACCCGATCTTTATCGTCGGCTTGCCGCGCGCCGGTTCGACCCTGCTCGAGCAGATACTCGCGTCGCACTCCCAGGTCGACGGCACGATGGAGCTGCCGGACATCATCTCGATCTCACGCAGAATGAATGCCAGACGAAAGCGCGGTGAGCCCTCGCGTTATCCGGAGATCGTTGCTGAGCTATCGCGAGATCAACTGCGCGGGCTGGGCGAAGAGTATCTCGAGCGAACCCGAATTCAGCGCGGTGCAGCGCCGTACTTCATCGATAAGATGCCAAACAACTTCGCTCACATCGGGCTGATCCATTTGATCCTGCCGAACGCGAAGATCATCGACGCGCGCCGGCATCCATTGGCGTGTTGTTTCAGCGGCTTTAAACAGCTGTTCGCGCGGGGCCAGAATTTCACCTACGACCTGGAGGATATCGGTCGTTATTACAAAGACTACGTGGAGCTGATGGACCATTGGGATCACGTCCTGCCGGAACGCGTGCTGCGCGTGCGCTACGAGGACGTGGTTGCGGATACCCAATCCCAGGTACGTGTCGTGTTGAACTACTGCGGCCTTGAATTCGAGGACGCCTGCCTTGCCTTTCATGAGACGGAGCGCGCGGTGCAGACGGCGAGCTCCGAGCAGGTGCGACAACCGATCTTCAGCGAAGGTGTCGAACAGTGGCGCCAGTTCGAACCCTATCTGGGACCGCTGGCCGAAGTGCTGGGACCGGTGCTGGACGATTACCCTTAAGAGTTGATCAGAACGACCCGCCTGGTTGTGCGTTGTGCATCGGCCTGAGATTCAGTCACCAATTTACGTAATTGAGACGTGCTGCGGGGGCCGCAAGGCCCCGCGCTCTGTGGCTCACAACCGATCCGAATTACCGGCAGGTTTTTTATAACCCCCCGTTCGTTGTCCCCGCTCCCCTTACCGTCGCAGAATGGCCTTGGAGATCCGACGGAGATAACGATGAAAACCGTACGGGACGTACTGCAACATAAGGGGGATGACGTGTTCTCGATCGGGCCGATCGAGACCGTCTACGACGCGATCCGGATGATGGCCGACCGGCATGTCGGTGCGTTGCCGGTGATGCTCGACGGGCAAATGGTCGGCATCGTTTCGGAACGGGACTACGCCCGCAAGGTGATCCTGGAGGACAAATCGTCCAAGCAGACACGGGTGTCGGAAATCATGACCCGAGACGTGGTTTCGGTGACTCCCCATCACCAGGTCGAAGATTGTTTCGGACTGATGAACGAGCATCACATCCGGCATTTACCGGTCATCGATGAAGGCGTGGTGGTCGGCATGTTGTCGACCCGCGATCTGTTCTCCGAGATTATCGACGAGCAGGCGTTCACCATCGATCAATTGCAGCACTACATCCGCGGTCAGGCGTAGCCCCACCAAGCGGCCACTGCGGCTTGCATAGATCGATCAACTCGAAACCGTGATCTCGCCCAGTTTCTGGGTGAGCAGCTTGTTCTCGCGGTAATCAATTGGAATGACCACCAGGCTGGGCCCGGATTCCCCGAGCGCGGTGCTCAGGGTGGCGACCAGGTCGCGGCTGTTCGGACAGTAGTGGCCATTCCAGCCGAACGCGGCGGCCAGCCCCAGCCAATCGGGATTGCCGAAGGCCAGGTCGGTGTGCCGGCCGAACTCATTGTCCTGCTTCCAGGCGATCAGGCCGTACTCGCCGTCCTCCCAGACCATAACGACGATGTCACTGTTCAGGCGCCGTGCGGTTTCCATTTCCTGGACGTTCATCAGCACACCGGCGTCGCCGGCAATGGCCAGCACTTTTCGGCTGGGGTCGATCAGGTGCGCCGCGATCGCGCCGGGCAGCGCGAAGCCCATGGAGCAGAACCCGTTGGGGATCAGGCAGGTATTGGGTTCGTGGCAGTGGTAGTGCCGGGCGATCCACATCTTGTGGGCGCCGACGTCCGACAGCAGTACATCGTTGGGGCCGAGCACCTGACGCACATCCCATACGGCTTTCTGTGGGCGGATGCTGCCTTCGGTATCGTCATCAGCGTGTTCCGCAATGTCGGCCCACATCTCTGCGCGGATTGCGCGCTGATGGGTGAAGTCGAACTCGGTGGCCCCGGCCTGGGCGTCGACCGCCTCGTTGATCATCCACAGGGCGTGGGCGAGGTCGCCGACCACTTCCACTTCGGGGTGGTACAGCGCGTCGATTTCGGCGGGCAGGAAGTCTGCGTGGATAATCCGTTTGTCGCCGTCGGGATTCCATAGCCGGGGGTGATATTCGACCATGTCGAAACCGAGGGTGATCACCACGTCGGCTTCATCCAGGATAAGGTTGATCCGGTCCTTCGAGCCCAGGCCCACCGTGTAGAGGCAGTAGTCCGCATCCATGTCCACGCACCCCTTGGCCATGAATGTGCTGATGACGCCGATGCCGGTCTTCTCGCAGAGCAGGCGCAGCTGTTTGCTCGCGCGTCGGCGGATGCAGCCGTTGCCGGCCAGAATCACCGGCCGACGGGCAACGCGGATAAGATCCAGCGCGCGATTGATGATCTTTTCGTCCGGCACCGAACGTCGAAAGCGGCGCGGCGTAATGGGTTCAGCATCGGTGTCCTGCTTGGCCAGGTCCTCCGGGAGTTCCAGGTGAACCGCACCAGGCTTTTCGGTACGCGCCACTCGCACGGCCTTGCGCACCAGCTCAGGGATCGTGTGGGGATGTCGCACCGACTCTGCCCACTTGGTGACGGGTTCGAACATTTTCACCACGTCCATCACCTGGTGTGATTCTTTGTGCAACCGCTGGGTGTCGCCCTGCCCGGTCAGTACCAGCATGGGTGCTCTGTCCATGTTTGCGTTGGCGACGCCGGTAATCAGGTTGGTGGCGCCCGGCCCGAGCGTGCCGAGGCAACAGGCGGGGTTGCCGGTCAGGCGGCCGTAGATTTCGGCCATGAATGCAGCACCCTGCTCATGCCGGGTCAGCACGAAGCGGATGGAGGATCCCTCCAGAGACATCATGAAGTCGGCGTTCTCCTCTCCTGGAACGCCGAAAATGTACTCAATTCCTTCTGCTTCGAGACACCTGACGAATAGATCCGACGCTTTCATGATGGTCCTTCCCTGTTTCGAGATCAGCGCGCAAACGGCGCTACCGTGCCGCCGTTCTGCCGATGTTACACCCGGGTCCGAGGCTGTGGCATGCTCAGTACGTGACGTGCCTTTTGGTAAGGGAAAGACCATGAGAACCTGGATCCGTTACGTTGCGGTGTTGGCCGTCGCGGCACTGAGCGGTTGTCAGGTTGCAGCGCCCCCGACGACAATGGAAACGGACGCGGCGCCAATGGAAGCGCCTGCGGCGCCGATGCAAGCGCCTGCGGCGCCGATGCAATGGAACAAGCCGTTCTGGGGCGCTGGCAATGTGGACGCCGCAACCCGCTTTGAGCTGGCTCGAAGGTCTACGCCTGAGCTCATTGCGTTTCTTCGGCGGATGCCGAAAGGCGCGGATCTCCACAACCACATCAGCGGTGCCACTTACAGCGACTACCTGATCGATTCCGCGCGGCGCAACGGCAAGCGGTTCAATACGGCCACTCTGAGTTTTACGGACGACGAGGATCCGGATACCGTCAGCATGGCCGCGTTCGAAGCCGATCCGCGACTGATCGTGGCATTCCGCAACGCCGTCAGTATGCGCGGCTGGTATCCGAACTCGGCGAGCGGCCACGATCATTTCTTCGCGACCTTCCCCAGGATAGGAACGGCCGGACGTAGTGCGGGCGAGATGCTGGCGGAAGTGATGGCGCGCAACGCGTATCAGAACGTCCAGTATCTGGAAATGATGGCGACCACGGCGCCGGCAGAGGTGGTGGCAAAGTTTCGCGCCGCCTATCGCGGCCTGGACCTGAACAACCTGGAGGCCAGTTTCGCTCCGTTTGCCGAGCTGACCCGCGACCCGGCGGTTGCGGCCGCGTTCACTCGGGAAATCGACGCCTGGGAGGTCGAGGCGCTGACTCTGCTCGACGAGCAATACGGTTTGCCGCCCGAACAAGCGCCCATGGTGCGCTACATTCCGCAGCTCGATCGGGTGGGTAGCCTGGACGTGTTCTTCGGCGCCGCGGTGCTGTTCATGACCGCAGTCAAGGCAGATGAACGGATTGTCGCCGTAAACCTGGTAGCGCCGGAGGGCATGCCCAGCGCGCGACGTCAGTTCGACGCACAGATGCGTATTCTCGATTTCCTCTGGCGGCGCATGGGAGAACCGCCGATGACGCTGCACGCGGGTGAGTTATCGCTTCGCGAATCGCCGGTCGAACCGATGTGGGACCGCGTGCGTCGGACCATCGACGAGGGCCACGCGCGACGCATCGGTCACGGCACGTCCGTTGCCTGGGAACGCGACCTTGTCGGATTGTTGGAGCAGATGCGTGCGCAGCAGATCCTGGTCGAAGTCAGCCTGTCCAGCAGCGAGGCGATTCTTGGCGTCGCCCATGAGGACCATCCCTTCGATCTGTACCGACGCGCGGGCGTGCCATTGTGTGTGTGTACCGATGACGAAGGCGTGAGCCGCAGCAACCTCACCATGGAATACGTCCTCGCGGTGCGCCGCTACGATCTCAACTATGGCGACGTGAAACGGCTGGTGCGAAATTGTGTCGACCACTCGTTCCTGTCCGAGGAACTCAAAGCCGTACAGCAGGCAGAACTGGAGGCACGATTCGCGGCATTCGAAGCGTCGCTTGCCAGCGGTTTTCGGGAGTAACGCCGGAGTCGTTGGGGTGTCCCGGGTGCAAGCCGTGGCGCGGCATTCAGCTACCGTTCAGCTTGGGGGCGCTAAAACGTCTCTCCATAGGGGGCCCCAGGATGCTCGTTCCCTTGTCCTCCCTCCCTCGCCTGGGGTCTCCTTCTCTTACCGCCCTCGTCCCGAGCGATTGTAAAGAACCCTGGTCAATGGGTCTGCTTGCGTACCGCCACGCGCGCTGCGCGCCGGTTAGAGCTTAGCGATGACCTCCTCGCCAAGACGCTGGATGCCGGCGGCCGGATCCGCGCCCAACGCCATGAGGGGCACCACCAGGCGTGACACGCCGAGCTCGGCAAACGCGTTGACGGCATCTACACCGCCCTGGCCGGGCCACATCGCGGTGATCTCGATGCTGGTGTAGTCGCGGTCCACGGCCGAACACGCCGCCTTCAGTGGCTCGAGGAACGGGGCCAGTTCGTCGGGCGAGCTGGCGGGTGCAAACCAACCATCGCCCAGCGCAGCCGTGCGTTCGAAGATCTTACCTTTGTTGCCGCCCATGATGATGGGTACCCCGGGCTTCTGGGCAGGCAACGGATAGCTCTTGAACCCATGCCAGTTGAGGAAGTCACTGTCGTGTTCCACCACCTCGCCTGACCACACCTTTCGCATTGCCACGACGTAGTCGTCGAAGCGCGCGCCACGGCGCTCGAACGGCGTCCCCATGGCGTCGAATTCCTCGCGCAGCCAGCCGATCCCGACCCCCAGCATGAATCGGCCGTTCGACAGCATGTCCAGGCTGGCGGCTTGTTTGGCCAGCAGCAACGGGTTGACCTGGGAGAGGATGTTGACGCCGGTGCCCAGGCGAAGGGTCTTGGTGTTGGCAGCGATCGCGGTCAGCGCAATGAGCGGATCGATGAGGTTCGCCTCGGGGTCAGCGCCCATCTTCCCGGTGTCGTTGTAGGGGTACTTCGAGTCATAGTCCAGCGGAATGATCACGTGTTCGAAGGTCCAAACGGACTCGTAACCGGACGCTTCGGCCAGCTGCGCCAGACCGATCATCTGCTCCGCGGATTCGACCCCGATGTTTACAGGAATGAGACCGATCTTCATGGTGAGTCCTCGCTTGGGCGAAACGCAAAGGAGAACGACTCTATACCGGACCAAGGTCGCATTGCACGGAAGCTAATGAAATCAGGGAATGTGCTGCAGCGCTTCGTGCAGGCGCTCCGCATGCCCATCCAGCACGTCTGGGGGCTCGACGACTCGCGCGTGCATCGTCATGTCCAGGGCCTTCGAAGCGCGGGATGACGTGAAAGTGGAGGTGGAACACGGTCTGGCCCGCGAGCGCACCGTTCAGCTGCACGATCATCACGCCGGGGGGCTCGAAGACCAGGCGCACGGCTTTGGCGATGCGCTGGGTAAGGGTGATGACCTGGGCAAGGTCGTCCGCTGGCAGCTCGAAGATCTCGGCCGCCGGAGTGCGCGGGATGATCAGCGTATGGCCCGGCGTCTGCGGCATCAGATCCATGAACGCCATGCAGTGGTCGTCCTGGTGGACGACGTGGGCGCGAGCGTCGCCGCGCAGGATCTTCGCGAACGGGTTGTCCGGATCGTAGTTCGGGGGTTCGGTACTCATGGCTGCATGTTAGCTGGCCGCACCGGCCGATTCACGCGGCTGCGTACACCCGGCTGACGCCTACCATTCCCAGCGGACGCCGAGCGAAGCCTGTGAACGCTCGTACTCGGCGCGCAGGTCCGACGATTCGGTGACGTCGAAGCTGGCTGTAGCGTTCAGGGTCAGGTTGAAGTCCAGCCGATACTCGGCGCGTACAGTGGCCACCGTTTTGGTCAGCGTCTTCTCGCCACCGGCGGGCGTGTCGAAGGCAAAGGCGTTGCTGAATTCGTAGTCGCGGTACGCCAGTGCCACCCGGCCGTGGAAACGTTGCCAGTCGACGTACAGAGCAGTGCGCACGCTGTGGCGCTGGTAGTCGTCGTAACCGAGATGCTGGTCTTCCCGATCGGTATAGGCATAACCAACGGAGAACCAGAACGAACGGTGCAGCCGTTGGCGGACGGTCAGCGCGGCTTCCTGATAGAAGAATTCCTGAGCGGGCGCGTTGCTGAACCGGTCGCCGTTAAGGTCGCGCGCGGGTCGGTAGTCGTAGTTACGCTGGGTGGCGTCGTAGCTCAGCTGCACGTGGGTACGCGTCCAGGGTCGATACAGTAGAAAGGTGCCGAGGTTGTATTGCTCGTGGCTGTAGTCGAGTTCCCGAATGGTTTCGTCGTATCGGTTCAATACGCCGTAGCCGTTCAAGCCGATGCGAAATGGCCCCAGATCCCGGTGCGCGTCAAACTCCGGTCCGAAACGGGTGTAGGTGAAACGATCTGAAACGTCGACGCCGTCGACGAACTGATCATCGCCGTCGTCTCGATTGTAACCCTGGGCGTTGTGACGGATGACCACCAGGGCGCCACGCATGAAGGTTCCGCGCTTTACGCTTGGGTCGCGACGCGCATCAAGCGTGCCGGTCAGCGCCAGCCGTTGAGACAACGCGTTGGCGTTGGAAAATTCTGAATCCTGATAGAACCGGCCGTTGAGAGAGTAGTTGAGCGCGAATTCGCTGCTGTCGTGCTCACCCCACTTCAGGCCCGACGCGAGGTGCACGGGCACGAACCAGCCCGACTGTTCAACCGGTGTTACCAGCGGTTGGTTTGCTTGCGCCAGGTCTACATAAGGGCTGGCAGGCGATCGGTAAACATTGCTGTCGTACGCCAACTGCGTGGTCAGCGCGAAGCTGAAAGGGTGCGCTTTGCGTTGTTCGGCCGGGCTCAGCTCGGGTCGGGGTAAGGGTGCCCGCCTGCGAGAGCCCCCGGGAACGACCAGTGCCTGACGTGCGAGCTGGCGCAGCGTTGGGCTGGCATGCGTGTCGGCGAGTGCCTGCAGCAGCCACACCCGCGCTTCGTCGGGCTCAGCACGCGCTTTGCTGATGTGGCCGAGACTGTAATAGGCACGTGGCGCCAGGCTTGGCTCTGCGCATGCGGCGATCAGCCAGTGCTCGGCTTCATCGAGCCTGCCAAGGCGTGCGTAAGCGATGCCCATGTTGAAGTGCAGCAAGGCGTCATCGCGGTTTGACTCATCTGTCGCCTGATCCTGTGGCGACTGTTTTTGTTGCTGCTGTTGTTGAGAGTAATGACGCAGCGCGAGCTCGTAGTCGCCAGCACGGAATGCCTGGTTGCCTTGCGCCAGCGCGGTGTCGTCGGCTCGAGCGTTGCACGCCAGTACCACGAAAAGCAGAAATCCCACCGTCTTGAGACGGCGGGATTCCTGTTTGTGAGCGACGCGGAGGTCAGACGACTGCGCTTGCATCGGGGCCATCCGTGCCTTCCGTCTCTACCACTTCGTCCATAGGCTCTTCCATTGGCTCGTCGGTAGGTTCACCCATCGGCTCGTCGGCAGGTTCACCCATCGGCTCGTCGGCTACCTCTTCCATAGGCTCGTCCATCGGTTCGTCGAACGGCTCATCCATTGGCTCATCGGAGGGCTCATCCATCGGCTCGTCAGAGGGCTCGTCCGCCACTTCGTCCATGGGCTCATCGGAAGGCTCGTCCACTACTTCTTCCATCGGCTCATCGGAGGGCTCATCCATCGGTTCGTCCATGGGTTCATCCATGTGGTCCGCGATGTCGCTCTCGTCTTTCAGGTCATCAACGTTCGATTCGTCCATCTCGTCCGCATCATCCATCTCTTCGTTGAACTCATGGACAGGCTCGAGACCGTCGTTGCCGTCCATGTCACCCGATTCGTCCGAATCCTCCGAAACGAAGGAACCCACTTCCGCGATCAGATGATCGCGTTCGGGGATGTCGTCGGTCTCGTCAAAGCCCGGCTCATCGTTCTCTGCGAGTTCGTCTGAGGGGTGATCGGTGCGTTCGCGGTCCAGATCCTCGAGCTCGAGAACCCTGAACTCCCACGCTTCGACGTCCTTCAGGTCATCGATGATGTCGAGCTCGACATTGATTTCGTCAGCCCAGGTCAAGGGTGCCATTGCGAGGCACAGGGCGATCAGCAAGGTGAGTTTCGTTTTCATATCGCTTCTCCTGCAGGGGCGCTACAGCACGGTGCCCTGCGTTGTAGGTTTGACACGTACTTTCAATCGAAACGTCTTCGTTTCGTCGCCGTGCTCCAGCCTTGCAATGATTTCATCGGTAGGGACTGCATGGGCAACCAGCGGTAGCTGCAGAACGTTTTTGCCGTCCTTCAGATCCGTGGTCCAGGTGAGCTCTCGGCGCCCGTCGTAGCCCGCCAGCGTGATGCCGGCAGGAAGCTGCAACGAGACCCTCGCACCCATCAGGTCGCCGGTGCTGGTAAACACCAGGTTGACCGGGGTCGGCTGCGACATTGAGATCGCAACTTCGACAAGTGCGGGGCTGGGAGTAGTCACCGGTGCGTTCAGCAGGTAACCCGCGGCGAACCACAGGGTGAATCCGGCCGCCAGTGCGCCGCCCGACCGGATCGCCCAATGCCTTTGAAGTATGGGGCTGTACGGTCTGGCACTCGCGTTCCTGTCCGGTTGCGCCGCTTTCGCAGCGCTGAGCGCTGCCTCGAAGAACCCGTCGGCGGGATCTTCGATGGGTAGCGCTTCCAGGCGGGATCGCAGCGCGCGTTCCTGATCGACTCGGGTCCTGCAATCAGCACAGGACTCGACGTGATGGTTGAGGGCGTTTTTCAGCTCTCCGACCAGCTCGTCGTCCATGTAGGCGTCAATCAGACTGTTGGCTTGCTTACACTGCATCGGTTTTTACTCCGTCCATCGAGTTACACGCCGATGTGTCTGAAAAGGTTCCCTCAGAAGCCAGAATTTCTCGCAGGCGGCCTCGGGCTCGATGCAGCCTGGACTTGATAGTGCCGACCGGGACGCCGGTAAGCTCTTGTATTTCCTTGATTTTATAACCTTCCACGTCATGCAGCACGAGCACTATCCGATGCTCCTCGCTGAGCTGGGCAAGCGCCTGGATCAGCTCCGCCGTGGCCTCTTCGCGGGCGCTGGCGAGATCGGGTTCCAGCCGCGCGCTGGCCGGTGCTGCGGTCGTGTCCGGCTCGATGGTTGAATCGACCAGGTGCAGCGCCTGACGCCCGTAGCCGCGTTTGTTGTCAATGAACTGATTGAACAGCACCCGGCCCAGCCAGGGCTTGAGCTCACGAATGCTCGACAGCTCGTCGCGGCGGCGATACAGCTTCACCAGCGTGTCCTGAACGAGGTCTTCCGCGTCCGCGCGTTGACCGGTGAACCGGTAGGCCAGCCGGTACATCTGGTCCAGGTGCGGCCTGAGCAGCACCTCGAATGGTTCAGCGTGATCAGCGGAGTCGGTCATGTCGGCTTCTGTGGCTCCGGTGGCTTAAGTGGCTCATGTGGCTCATGTGTGAACGGCGGCTTTGCTCGCTGGTCCCAGCAGTGTTGCCGCTGGGTCGCAGGCCGCAAATCACCCGTGCCCAGTTCCATGGGTCGAGCTGTGGTTTTTGCGACAGGCATCGCGTTTTGGATTTCCACGGGCCGGTGCTGGTCGCTCGGGAGTAATTTGTGTACAACCCGGGTTTGGTTTAATTCGTTGAGATTTCGCGATGTTGAACGCTCCTGGGTGGAAGGTGTGGAAGGTGTGGAAGGTGTGGACGCTGTGGATGGCGTGGACAGCGTCAATGTTGTTCTGTGGTGCCGGTTGGGCTGACGAACGCTTATTGGGGTTCAGTGACGCGAGTTCGCAAGCGCAGCGAGCCAGAGAGGCCAATTACGATGCGTTACTCGATCCGGCGGATCTCGAACGCTGGATGCGCACGCTCAGCGAACGACCACATCACGTCGGTTCTGCGCACAACCGGGACAACGTCGACTATCTTGCCCAGCTGTTCGAGCAATGGGGCTACCAGGTTCAGCTGGCGAGCTACGAGGTGTTGTTTCCGACACCGAAGCGGCGTCGTTTGCGGTTGCTCGAACCGACGCCCTTTGAGGCATCGCTTGGCGAGACGCCGCTGGCGGGTGATCAGAGCACCGCATCGCAAGAGGTGCTGCCGCCATTTAATGCCTTCTCCCCGGACGGTGACGTCACCGCCGAGCTGGTATTCGTCAACTACGGCGTGCAAGAAGACTACGAGCAACTCGAACGGTTCGGCATCGACGTGCGCGGCAAGGTGGTGATCGCCCGCTATGGCAAGGCCTGGCGGGGCATCAAACCCAAACTCGCTGCTGACCATGGCGCGATCGGTGCGCTCCTCTATTCCGACCCGGCAGATGATGGCTATGCACGTGGCGATGTCTATCCAGAGGGTGCCTTCAAACACCCGAGCGGAGTTCAGCGCGGCAGCGTCATGGAGCTGCCCGTGTTCGCCGGCGATGTGCTGACGCCGGGCGTGGCGGCGACGGCACGGGCGCGCCGCCTGGACGTGACCGATTCACCGGCGATAGCAAAGATCCCAGTGCTGCCAATCTCCTATAGCGATGCGCAACCCCTGCTCGAAGCCCTTGCCGGACCGGTGGCGCCGGCGGAATGGCGCGGTGCCTTGCCGATCACCTATCACCTCGGCCCAGGCCCCGCCAGGGTGCGGCTGGAAGTCGAGTTCAACTGGGATCGGGTTGAGGCGCGCAACGTCATCGCCACCTTGCCAGGCCGTGTTACCCGGGATGAGTGGATCATCCGCGGTAATCACCACGACGCCTGGAATCACGGCGCGAGCGATCCGATTTCCGGCCTGGTGGCGCTATTGGCCGAGGCGAAGGCGGTTGCGGCGCAATCACCCAGGCCCGCGCGAACTATCGTTTATGCGGCGTGGGATGCCGAGGAGCCCGGTCTGATGGGCTCGACGGAGTGGGTCGAGGAACACGCACGCGAGCTGACCCGCAAGGCCGTTGCGTACTTCAACACCGACGGCAGTGGCCGTGGTTTCCTGCGCATGGGCGGCAGCGGAACCCTGCAGCCGTTCCTTCAACAGATCGCTGCGGATGTCATCGATCCGCAAACCGGAGCGAGCGTTGCGGACCGGACCGCGGCCTGGGTGAAGGTCAATGGCAGCCCGGAACAGAAGGCCGAACTGGCCGAGCGCGGCGCGTTGCGGCTTGCACCGCTCGGTTCTGGTTCCGACTACACGCCGTTTCTGCAGCACCTGGGCATTGCCTCGGCGAGCCTGGGCTTTGGCGGCGAGAATGCCGGCGGCAGCTACCACAGTCTGTACGACACCTTCGCGCACTACACGCGTTTCGGAGACCCCGGGTTTCACTATGGTGTTGTGCTCGCCCAGGTGGCTGGCCGCGCCACGTTGCGCATGGCCAACGCGGAGATTCTACCCTTCGACCTGAGCGCGCTGGCGGACAACGTCGCCAGCTACGTCGATGAAATTACCCAGCTGCTGGAAAAACTTCGCGAAGACACCGCCGAGCGCAACGGCTTGATCGATGACGGCAGCTACCGGTTGGCGCTGGACCCGCAGAAAGCGCTTGGCGCGCCGCGGCGACAGCAAGTCGTTCCGCATCTGAACCTCGCACCGTTGCACAATGCAGTGGCGGTGCTGGTCTCAGCGAACGCTGATTACCAGGATGCGGCGGCCAGCGGAACGCTTGATGACCGGCGACGAACCCAACTCAACCAGCTGCTGATCAGCAGTGAACGTACCTTGCTGGACGAACGAGGCTTGCAATCGCGGCCCTGGTATCGGCATCAGATATACGCGCCCGGTTACTACACCGGCTATGGGGCGAAAACGTTGCCGGCGCTGCGCGAAGCGATCGAGCAGCGCGCGTTCGAAGATGTCGACGAGGCAGTCCTGCGCATCACCGGAGTCCTGGACAACCTGACCGTGGTCATCGAAAGCGCTACGAAGGTGTGGCAGGTCGACTGAGCGGGTTGAAAGCGGGGGGCAGAAAGTAGGGGATCGAAGTAAGTGGGCGGCGAGCCTGTCAGCGTTCGTGCGTAGTTTACAAGTTATTCATCGACTAAATGCTGCTGCGAGACGCCGCCGCCCGCATTGATGATACGCCGGGTATGAGGGATCGGATACGCGCTGCTAAGGCTGAATGTTCATATTGGTCAGGCTCAAAGAAGGGCAGCGCATAACGAGTTGTATTTCGTCGTTCGTTGCCTTGGCAAATGGCGCCGACTCTAACTTACACGACATCCACGAGAACGATCTCCATCAACGCCGCACCGATCCAGGTCAGCGGTGGAATGACCAGGTAGAAACCCAGTCGGGTCAAGAGCGTTGCGTTGAAGGGCCACTCGGAGAGGTGCTCGATTTCATTGCGATAGCTCAGCAGGGGCACCAGTCGTTGTAGCGCCTGGGGCTCCGCGGGAGCGGCGTTGGCGCCGCGCGCGGAATCGATCCAGCCGCGGATGCGTTGCAACTCGGCCAGCTTCGCCGCGGCCATTCGTCGATGTACCGGCCAGACCGGCAGCGCGAACATCAGCACCATTGGCACAGCTGTGGCAACCAGCCCTGGAATCATGGCCACGGCGCTGGAGATCTGGTCTATCCACATGAGTGGAAAAGCCGCCTGCGCGCCAACCATTGCCAGGGTCGAGATTACCGCTACGCGTCCGAACGGAGTCAGTGCCGACGGATTCAGCAGGTCCACCTCGGCGTCGCGGGCAAGCCGATTGAATTGCAGCGCGATGTCGACCAGGCTGGTAATGGCGTACGTCATGATGATCCACACCAGCGCCCCGCCGATCAAGTTCGCCAAGCCCAAGGCATCCAGGCCGCCTTCGAACGTGCCGTCGACGAAGCTGAACAGCAGCACGTTGTGGGCGCCCCCGGCGATGATGCCAGCCGACCCACACAGCAGCGTCCAGCGCCTGGAACGATGCGACACGCGCCGTGTTTCTTCTGCCAGGCTTTCGGCTTCAAGCCGCAGCGGTCCGGCCAGATCTTGCAGCGCACGCTGCGCTCGCTCGCTGATGAAATGAACGACCGGGATGATGTAGCTCAGAATCACGGCGAAGAACAGCGACACGCCCGGGCTCGCATAGGCTGGCGCGTCGGCGGCGAACACGCCGGCCAGCGAAAACATTGTCATCAGCAGCGCGAAAATCGTTAAGCCAGTGATCCAGCGGCCGCCGCTGACGTTGGGGACGAGTGCCAGCAGCCAGATGCGAGAACTGGTGTCCGCGGAGCTCATGAAATCCGGTACACGCGGGCCGCGGTGCCGTAGAACATGGCATCTTGCTCGGCCTCGGAATAGTCGGCGGCAATCTTCTTCAGGGCGTTCCACAGCACCGCGTAGGACAGCGACATCCGATCGACCGGGAAATTGCTCTCGAACATACAGCGCTCGGGTCCGAAGCAGGCAATGGCGTGTTCGTAGTACGGGCGCTGGGCTTCGACGAACTCATCGGAGCTCGCTGGGCGCGTACGGGTGTGCCAGCCGAACCCGTTGATGTGCATCGCCATGCCGCCGAGCTTGGCGACGACGTTCGGCGATTCGGCGATTTCGGAAATGTCGTCCTTCCAGGCGGCGAAGATCTCGGTTCTGCGGTTGGCGTAGGGGCCAACGCCGAGCGGCGTGCCGAAGTGGTCGAGAATGATCGTGGTGTCAGGACAAGCCCGCGCCAGCGGGGCTAAGCTGGGATTCTGGTGGTGGTAGTGCCAGGTGTCGTAACTCAGGCCCCGGGCACCGAGTGCGGCAACGCCGGACTGGAAATCCGGATCGGCGTACAAGCCCTCCGGTGCGAACTCGCGGCCCATCAACACCTCGCGGTTGGGATCGCGGGCGCCCGCGTGACGGATGCCGCGAAAGCGTCCCTCGCCGGCGACTTCGTGGGCGTCCAGGACCTCGTTCAACTGCTCGCCCAGGCGCAAGTCGGCGCGCGCCACGATCGCGGCGATGCGCGCCTGGGTCGGCGTGCCGTTGTCGCTCTCGGCGGCGATCTGCGCGACGAATTCGGTTTCGCCCACGGGCTTCAGGTGTTCAGGACCATCGGCTCGATAGCTTGCGCTGCACTCCACGAACACGGTCTTTTCGATGTTGTGTCCGGAATCGGTGTCGGCCCAAAGGTTCTCCAGCAGGTAGCTGCCGAATTCGGGCCTGTGCCACAGGTGGTGGTGCGGATCGATGATGCGCCGATCGGCGTCGATGATCGGCTCGGTGACCTGATCCAGCCACTCCTGGGTGCCTGGGGTTGCAACGCTCATGGCGATCTCCGTCGAGTTTGTGCTACCGCGCAGTACACTAACAAGCTTGAGCGCGTCCGCCGAGAGGCATTAGCATCGGTGAGAGGCCAACACACGGGAGCGTGGGAGTGAAAACAACATGAGCGACACGGCGCAAGCGCAGGACGGTTCGATCCTCATCACCGGGGCCGGCAGCGGCATGGGCCAACTCGCGGCTCGCCAGCTGGCCGAGGCCGGGCATCGTGTCGCGGCACTCGACGTCAACGCGGCCGGCTTGCTGGCGACGGCGGAGCAGCACCAGAATATCCGCACGTTCGAGGTTGATGTCACGGATTACGACGCCGTCACGGCAGCCGTCTCGGAAACGGAGTCGGCGCTCGGGCCGATCCACCGGGTATACAACGCCGCGGCCATCATGCCACTCGGCAAGGTTGTCGATCAGGACGTGGAGATCTTCCATCGGACCATGGACATCAACTACAACGGCGTGGTCAACGTCACCAAGGCCACATTGCCCGGGTTGCTCGAACGCAACCAGGGCGAGCTGATCAATTTCGCCTCGCTGGCGGGTTGGATGCCATTGATCTACATGGCGGCTTACGATGCGTCGAAATTTGCCGTGGTGGCGTTCACCGAAGTGCTGGCCCACGAACATCGGGACAGCAAGGTGAACATTCTCTGCGTGTGCCCACCCCCGGTGAAAACGCCGCTGCTCGATCAGGCCCGGGCGACGGTCTGGCCGAAGTCCTTCGATCAGGGTCCACACCTGGATCCCCAGGATGTGCTCGACGCGATCGACGTGGCGATCGAGCGCAACGATCTGTTCGTGTTTCCTGGACGCGGCTCCAAGCTCGCCTGGCGCCTGCGCCGCTGGTTGCCGGGTCTGCTCTGGAACCGCGTGCACAGCATCGAGGACGCCTGAGCGCGGGCAGCGCAATGCAGACCCGCGGCGTCATCATCCAGGCGGGATACCGAACGTTCAGCGGCACGCCGGTGGTTCACCTGTATGGTCGGATGGAAGACGGCGCGACCTTTCTGATCCGCGACCATCGGCAACGGCCACATTTCTACGTGCGCAGTGGCGATGCGGCGGTGGCGGCCCAGCTGACCGATCGGCCCATCCTCGAGTCCGGGTTACGCAACTTTGCTGGCGAGCCGGCGCGCCGGGCCGAGGTTCGGGTTCCCTCGGACGCACCAACGATCCGTGATCGGCTGCATGACCTGGGCGTTGCGACCTTCGAAGCCGATGTACGCTTTGCCGTCCGTTATCTGATCGACCGCGGCATCCGCGGTGCCTGTCTGATCGAGGGCGAGGCGCGGCCCGGTAAAGGTACCACCTGGGTATTCGACGATCCCCAAGTGACCGCGGCGACGCTCGAAATAGAACCCAGCGTTCTGTCTTTCGATATCGAGACCGACGCGAAGGCTCAGCAGCTGCTGGCCATTTCCCTATACGGATGCGGCGCTGACGAGGTGCTCATTTGCGACCCAGGTAAGCGGGAAATGCCTGAGCGGGCCATCGGTTACGCGGACGAGTGGCAAACCCTCGAGGCGTTTTGCACTCGGGTGGGCGAACTCGATCCGGACGTGCTGACCGGTTGGAACGTCATCGATTTCGATCTGACCGTGCTGGCGCGCATCGCAGCTCGGGTCGGGCACGCCTTCGAACTGGGTCGCGGCAAGGGCGAGTTGCGCTTGCGGCCGGCCAGGGCTACTTCGGCAGCGGCAGCGCCAACGTGCCCGGTCGGGTGGTACTCGATGGCATCGACCTGCTGCGCGGCGCGTTCGTGCGGATGGACGACTATTCCCTGGATGCGGTCGGTCGGCAGGTGCTGGGCGAAGGCAAGGCGCTCGAGGGTGATGTCGTTGATCGCGCCGGTGAGATCATGCATCGCTATCAGCATGACCTGGAGGGCTTCGCGCGCTATGCCCGCACCGACGCCCGGCTGGTGAGGGAGATCGTCGACGAGCTGAATCTGATCCGCCTCGCCTTCGCGCGCAGTGCGCTCACCGGCATGACCCCGGACCGTGTTGCCGCCAGCATCGCCTCTTTCGACTTTCTCTATCTGGCTGCACTCCTTCCCAGGGGGTATGTCGCGCCGAGCGTGCGATCGAGCGATTCGCGGGTGTTCGAAGCCCAGTCGGGGGGTCACGTCTTCGAACCGGTCACCGGCATTCACGAAAATGTCTGGGTGTTCGACTTCAAAAGCCTGTATCCGAGCATCATTCGCACCTTCAACGTCGACCCGCTGGGTTACATTGCTGAGTCCTCTGACGCCGATGACGCCATCGAACTACCGGGGGCGTCGTTTCGGCGCGAGCCCGGCATCCTGCCCGCCATGCTCGACGCTTTGTTTCCGCAACGGGAAGCCGCCAAGCACCGTGGCGACGAGGTTGCATCGCAAGCCATCAAGATCCTGATGAATTCGTTTTACGGCGTGCTCGGCACCCCCGCGTGCCGGTTCCACAACCCGAACATCGCCAATGCCATTACCGGACAGGGCCGGTTTCTGTTGCAGTGGTCGAAGGCCTGGTTCGAACGATGCGGCTACGCGGTGCTTTACGGGGACACCGACAGTGTTTTCGTTGCTTCGGGGTTGAGCGATTCGACCGCTGCGGGTCCACTGGGTGCTGAATTGGCGCAGCGTTGCACGGCTGAACTTGCGGAGCTGGTCGGACAGCGCTGGCGGGTGGAGAGTCGCCTGGAACTCGAATTCGAAAAACTCTACACGAAACTGTTTCTACCCTCGGTCCGACATGGTGCGGGCGGTGCCCGCAAGCGCTATGCCGGGTTGGTTCAGGGGCGCGACCCCAGTGAGGTCGAGTTCGTCGGCATGGAGGTCGTGCGCCGCGACTGGACGCAACTGGCCAAGCAGGTCCAGCGCGAACTGTACTACCGTCTGTTCGACGGCCAGGGCGTGACCGACTATCTGTTCGACGTGGTACAACAGGTGCGAGATGGCGCGCTGGACGATTTGCTGGTCTACCGGAAAGGCTTGCGCAAGCCAACCGCCGAGTACACCGCGACCTCACCGCCGCACGTCGTCGCGGCGCGCAAATCGAATGATGTTGGCCGTGTCGTTTCGTATCTGATCACCGTTGCGGGTCCGGAACCAATGGACAATCTGCAGCATGAACCGGATCGGGAGCACTACGTACAGAAGCAGATCCTGCCGGTGGCGGAACCGGTGCTCGGTACGTTGGGTCTCGATTTTGCGCGGGTGGTTGGCGATGACCGTCAACTCGGATTGTTCTGATGCGGCTCAACGTCAATGGTGAATCCCACGACCTCGAGATCGACCCCGACGTGCCATTGTTGCATGTCCTGCGTGATGCGCTCGGGCTCAAAAGCGTAAAACTGGGTTGTGGTTTGGAGCAGTGCGGCGCTTGCAAGGTGCTCGTTGATGGCGCGCCTGAGTTTAGTTGTCGGCGAGCTGCGGGTGAATTCGAGAACGTGTCGCTGGTCACCGTGGAAGGATTCGCGAATGAAGCGCTGCATCCGATTCAGCAGGTATTGCTCGAGCACAATGCGGGACAGTGCGGCTATTGTCTGTCCGGCATCCTGATCGCCGCGCGCGCGCTGTTTGACGTCAATCCACGACCGAGCCGCAGGGAGATTCAGTTTGCCCTGGACGATCATCTGTGTCGCTGCGGTGCGCAGCCGAGAATCCTCAACGCGCTCGGCGAGCTCTCCTCACGTGGCTGAATCAGCGGAGCTGCCCGCATCGCTGGTTCGCAATCCCGAGCTGGACCGGTGGCTGGCGATCGATGCCGAGGCGACGGTGACGGTGCGCACCGGCAAGGTCGAGCTCGGCCAGGGCATCCTGACCGCGCTTACGCTGATCGTGGCAGACGAACTGGGCGTCGAACCCAGCCGGGTGAACATGGCGACCACGGTTACCGGAATAGCGCCGAACGAGCTGGTCACCGCAGGGTCGATGTCCATCGAGCAGAGCGGTGCAGCGCTGCGTCAGGCCAGCGCCTGGGCGCGGCGCATATTGCTGTCCCAGGCGGCTTCGGTACTCGATGCGGAGGTCACGACGCTGGACATCGTCGATGGAATCATCAGTGCACCCGGCGCCAATCAGACTGTCTCGATCTGGGAGCTGCAGGGCGGCCGTCCGTTCGGTGTGACGATCGATGCGCTGACGAGCGAACGCTCACCGATCGGGCATCGTTGGGTTGGCCGCGGCATGCAGCGCATCGATCTCGAGCCGAAACTACGTGGCGCCGGGGTGTTCGTCCAGGACCTCGAGCTGGACGGCCAGTGTCATGCGCGGGTGGTCCGTCCACCCGGACCGAACCATCGCCTGGAACGCTTCGATCGCAGTCGGATCGACCATGAACCCGGGTTGCTGGCCGTGGTTGTCGACGGCAGCTTTCTGGCCGTGGTGGCCGAATCTGAGTACCACGCGATTCGGCTCGCCGAGCGCGCCGGTGACGCGGCGCATTGGCGTCCAGGCGAAGGGGTGGCGGAGGTCGCGAATCTCTCAGACCACCTACGAGCTAACGAAAGTGCCGCGTTCCCGCTGCGCGACGGGGTGCCGGTAGAGGCCGAAGTACCCGTGTTCAATTGGCCGGAGGGCGCTCGGCGAATGATCTCAGAATACTCGAGGCCGTACCTCATGCATGCCTCGTTAGCGCCTTCGGCAGCGGTTGCCCTGCTCGACGTAAATGGCCGGCTGACGGTCTGGTCGCACAGCCAGGGCATCGAGTTGCTGCGTGGTTGCCTGGCGCGTGCGCTGAGGATGGACGCGGGCAATATCCGTGTCGTGCATACCGCCGGGGCGGGCTGCTACGGGCACAATGGTGCTGATGATGCCGCGTTGGATGCGGCCCTTTGCGCAACCGCGCTGCCGGGGCGGCCGGTGCTGTTGCAATGGACCCGAGAGCAGGAACATCAGTGGGAACCATACGGCCCCGCGGCGCTGGTGCGGATGGAGGCTGCGTTGGACGCGCACGGTCGAATCAGTGGCTGGTCGCACGATGTCTGGGGCTATACCCACATGGGGCGGCCGATACCGCGTACCGAAGGTGGGCTGAACATGCTCGCCGCGGGGCATCTTGCCGAGCCGATACCACGGCTACCGCCGCAACCGGCCTTGCGTGCCGAAGTCGGCATTCACCGCAACGCGTGGCCTATCTATGCGCTGCCTGAAGTCCGAGTTGTGAAGCGGTTCGTGGCCGACAGCCCGCTACGCACCTCCTCGCTGCGTGGCCTCGGCGCGCACGCGAACGTGTTCGCAATCGAGTCGTTCATGGACGAACTGGCCGCGGCGGCGGACCGCGACCCGGTGGCGTTCCGGCTGGATCACCTCGAGGACCCCCGGGCCCGGGCGGTCCTCGAGCGCGTCGTTGCGCTGGCGGGTGGGCTCGACCACGTTGCATCGGCTACGGCCGGTCGTGGTGTGGCGCTGGCGCGATATAAGAATCAGGCGAGCTATGCGGCGGTGATCGTGCAGGTCACGGTCGATCCCGATAGCGCGGTAATCCGTGCGGAACACGTCTGGATTGCGGCCGATGCCGGTCAGGTGATCGACCCCGACGGACTGGTCAATCAGCTGGAAGGAGGAGCAGTACAGTCGCTCAGCTGGACATTGAAAGAAGCGGTGGAGTTTGGGCGTGATGGCGTTACCTCCTCGGATTGGGATAGCTACCCGATTCTGCGCTTCAGTGAGGTGCCTGAGGTGACCACCGTGCTGATCGACCGGCCTGAGGAGCGTTCCCTGGGTGCAGGCGAGGCAACCCAGGGACCGACGGCCGCGGCGCTGGGCAACGCGGTGTTTGCCGCGACCGGACTGCGGGTGCGCGATTTGCCGATGACGCCGGGGCGCCTCCGGGGTGTCGCCGCCGCGCCCGGGGAAACCCACAACTCTAGGTAGAAGAACGGATTTCACCGGCTCGGGTAGGGTCGTACGCTGTGCTGTGGTGGTTGGCATAGGAGATGCGCTATGGCAAAAACGGCAAAAACTGAAACGGAAGTACCGGTTGAACACACTGGTGAATCCGAGGCTGGAAGGCGTGGCCCGTTGAGTGCGGTTCCGCGGATGCAACACGAGATGGAGCGGCTGTTCGATGACTTCATGTCAAAGAATTGGGTCAGGCACTGGCGCGATGAGTTGCCGAACTGGCCCCATGGATTCGGCAACGATCTACCGCGGATAGATATCGTCGACCGCGACAAGGAGATCGTCGTCAGGGCCGAACTGCCTGGCTTCAAATCAGACGAGATCGACTTGTCGATCGGCGACAACCTGCTCACCATCAAGGGTAGCAGCCGTCAGGAGAAAGAAGAGGACGGCGAGTACCACCGCAAGGAAATCTCCAGCAGTTACCTCACGCGCACGGTGGCGCTGCCGGAGGATGTGGATGGTGGCAAGGCGAAGGCCAGGCTGGAGGACGGATTGCTGGAAATTACCGTCCCGAAAAGCGGTAAGTCGGCGCGGCGCAGCATCAAGGTCGAGTAGGCGCCTGATCAGTCGGAGACGCGCGCCAGAGCCGCCTTGCGCGCGGCTTCGAACTCATCGCCGGCGTTCCAGGCGGGTAGCTCGTCGCTGTTGGCAATCAGCAACCCGGCCAGAAAACCAAATCGGGCGTCATCGACCATGCCATCGAAATTCCAGTCGTCGGTGAGTTCGTCGCTGGGTTGATGGTAGTGCTCGGCGATGTACTCCGCCAACCGTGCGCCACCCAGGCCTGGTTCACCGACGATATCGTGGCCTCTGATGAACAGCGCGGGCACGCCGATACGCGCGAAGTTGAACTGATCTGACCGGTAGAACAAACCTTTGTCCGGCGTCTGGTCGGGCTTCAACGTACGCTGCTGGTGGTCCGCCACGCGCTGCGCGATCGCGTCGAGGCTCGACCTGCCCAGACCAATGTAAACAACATCGCTGGCGCGGCCGTTGTTGTTGCCGACGTCGAAGTTGATGTTCGCCGCGAGCCGCCCGGCCGCTACCGTGGGATTCTCGGCGTAGTACTGAGAGCCGAGCAGCCCCTGCTCTTCAGCGCCCACGAAGTTGAACAGAATCGAGCGTCGTGGCGGCTGTGGCAACGCGGCGAACGCCTCCGCGATGGCCACCACCATGGCGGTGCCGCTGGCGTTGTCCAGCGCGCCATTGTAGATCTGGTCTCCATCCGCTGTGTTACGCACGCCAAGGTGGTCGTGATGCGCGGTGTACACCACCAGTTGTTCGGCAAGCTCCGGATCGGACCCGCGCAGCAGGCCCAGGACGTTGCCGGTTTCGACCTCGGTGACCGTGTTGGTCAGGGCCAGCGAGGTGGTGATGCCGAGGGGTACCGGAGCGAACGACCGATGACGAGCGTGCTGGATCAGCTCGTCGAGTTCGAAACCGGCGGCGGCGAGCAGCCGCGCCACCGCGATGTGGGTCATCCAGGCCTTGATCGCCAGACGGGGCTCCTCGCGCTGGGGGAGTTCGAAGCGCGGGCCGGAGAACGACGACTGAATGACGCTCCATGGGTAGCCGGCTGATTCCGTGGTGTGAATGATGATCGCGCCGGCGGCACCCCGGGCCGCGGCGGCTTCGTACTTGTACATCCAGCGGCCGTAGTAGAGACGGCGTTCCCCGGCGAACAGATCCGGGTCCCAGTGCGGGTCGTTGTTGAGCATGACCAGCACCTTGCCCTTCAGGTTGCGCCCGGCGTAGTCATCCCAACGGTACTCAGGCGCCGATATCCCGTAGCCGACAAACACCAGCTCCGCGTCGTGGATCGCGGCAGTCGGTAACTGCAGGCCGCTGGCCGCGATGAACTCTTCATGCTGGGCAATGCTCGTTTCTGCGCCGTCGTGACGGAATGCCCAGTCATCGGGCTGGGTGGCGGTGACACCGATGAGCCTGAACGGCTGCTGCCAGGCCCCGTTAGCACCGGGTGCAAGTCCCGCGTCGCGCAGCCGCCCGCTCAGGTAGCTACGGGTCATGCGATCGCCGCGGGTGCCCGGCGCCCGGCCCTGGTAGGCATCGCTGGCAATCTCCGCCACGACCTGTCGAAGGCCGCGGCCGGTAATGCGCTGCGCCTGCTGCGCCATTTCCGCATCGATGGCAGCAACGATAGTGTTGGTGCCCGAGCCGTCGGACGGCGCGCAGCTGCTCGACCACACCACGACGAAGAGCAATGCGAACGCGCGGCCCAACGGGTGTGCGACAGTTGTTATGGGCTCGCCTCCCCATCGACCGGATCTGTGCGCGCCAGGCGAATGCCCCGGTAGCCGAACAACAGGGTCATGAACGGGCTCAGCAGGCAGAAGAACGCGAACGGTGCGTAGCTGAACGTCGCCACGCCAAGCACGCCGGCGTGGAATGCGCCGCAGGTATTCCAGGGAATCAGCACCGAGGTTACGGTCCCGGCATCCTCCAGTGTGCGGGTCAGGTTCTGGGGCGCCAGCCCGCGCTCCTGAAAGGCGTTGGCGAACATCCGTCCGGGCACCACGATTGCCAGATATTGATCCGAGGCCGTGGCGTTCGCGGTCAGGCAGGTTGCCGTGGTAGCAGCGATCAGTGATCCATCGGAGTGAACGCGCCCGAGCAGCGCGTTGGTGATGCGCGTGAGGAACCCACCAGCCTCCATGGTGCCGCCGAATACCATTGCCGAAAGAATCAGCCAGATCGTCGGCAACATTCCAGCCATGCCCCGCGAGCGCAGCAGCTCGTCCAGCACCGGGTGTCCGGTGGCGATCGAAACCTCGCCGAACATCGCCGTCATGATGCCCTTGTACAAGGCCGCGCTGCCATCGTCGGTCGGCGCGGCCAGCAGCACCACCTCCGGTTGTGCGATGACTGCCGTGGCGGCGCCGAGCAGGGCGCCGATGAAGATGGCGGGCAGGGCTGGCACGCGCCGCACGATCATGTAGATCACCAGTGCGGGAACCAGCATCAGCCACAGACTGATGTTGAACCGGGCGTTCAGCGCGTCATACATAGGCTGATTATCGACCTGGCCATCGCCAGCGCCGCTGAACACCCCGAGCAGGAGGTAGCCCAGCAGCGCGATGCTGATCGACGGTACCGTGGTGTAGAGCAGGTAACGGATGTGGGTGAACAGGTCGGCCCCGCCGACGCCTGCGGCGAGGTTGGTGGTGTCCGACAGCGGTGACAGCTTGTCGCCGAAATAGGCGCCGGAGAGCACCGCACCGGCGATCATCCCCTCGTGTATGCCGAGCGCCTGGCCGATCCCCATCAGGGCGATCCCGACCGTTGCCGAGGTCGTCCACGAACTCCCCGTGGCAAGCGAGATCACGGCGGCGATGATGCAGGCGGCCAGCAGAAAGATCGCTGGGTTCAGCACGTGCAGACCGTAGTAGATCATTGCCGGCACGATGCCGCTCACCAGCCAGGTGCCGGACAGCGCGCCGACCATCAGCAGAATGAGAATGGCCGGGACGGCGATACCGATGCTGGCAACGATCCGGTCTTGGATGTCGGACCAGCCGACGCCGGTGCGCACCGCCAGTGCGGCGGTGAGACCGGCGCTCACCAGCAGTGCGATCTGGTGTGGGCCGGACAGCGCGTCGTCGCCGAACAGATAAACGTTCAGCGCGAGTAATGCGATCAAGGTGAGCAGTGGCGCGACGCTCGCGGCCAGGCCGGGCCTGAAGGCATCGACGGGGCCGTCGGATGTCGGTGCGTCGCTCACGCCATCAACACTAGCCGCCACCGTCCCACAACGCCAGACCCCACAACGCCAGACGAAAAGGCGTCGCGTCGGCTACAATGCCGCCGCTTTCCCACGCTCCCAAACGCCGCCCGGAAGATCTGCACATCCATCATTTCTCAGACACCGGTAATCCCATGATCGACATCGCCACTTCCGACCTCGACTTTTCGCCCATCCACGAGCGCATGCAGTTCTACGTGGACGAAAACATCCTGTCCTGCTGCAACACGCTGGTCATGCGTGGTCTGGAGGTTCTGGACTTCAAGACGTATGGCTACATGGATCTCGAGAGCAGGCGTCCACTCACCGATGACGCCATCTTCCGGGTCTACTCGAACACCAAGCTGGTCACCTCGGTGGCCGCGATGATGCTCTACGAAGAGGGTAAGTTTGCGCTGGACGACCCCTTGGCGAAGCACCTGCCGGTGCTGGCGAACCTCAAGGTATTGCGTGGCGACGCAGACAGCATTGCGGCGGTGGAGCCGTTGCGGATGGAACCGACCATCGCCCAGCTGATGAGTCACAGCGCTGGCTTCTCCTATGGCTGGATGGATCCCACGTCGTTGATTGACCAGGCCTACACGCAGGCCGGCCTCTCGGGGCTCACTAATTCGCTCGACAGTCTGGAGAATCTGGTCGAGCAGATCGCCGATCTGCCGTTGGCCGATCAACCGGGCACGCGCTGGCGCTACAGTTTTTCGACGGACATCCTCGCTCGGCTGGTAGAAGTCTGGTCGGGAGAACGCTTCGGCGCGTTTCTGAAACGGCGGATTATCGAACCGCTCGGCATGGTCGACACGGATTTTTTCGTGCCTGAGGAAAAGCGGGATCGATTTACCGCCATGTACGCGCCCACCGACCCGATGCAGCCGATGCAGGGTGGGTTGGTCAAGGTGGACGACCCCTTCGAGACCAGCTTCGGCTCGCCGCCGGATTTCGAGGCCGGCGGACACGGCCTGGTTTCTACGGTTTCGGATTATCTCAGCTTCGTACGCGTGCTGGCCAACCAGGGTGAGTGGAACGGGGTCCGCCTGCTCCAGCCGGAGACCCTGGCGCTGATGCGCATCAACCAATTGCCGCCCGGGGCGCTCGTGCGGTTCATGACCATGGAGTTGCCTCGCACCACCTTCGGACTTGGTTTTGCGCTCAAGGAGTCGCTGGCCGACGATGAGCCACCGGGCGCCCTGGGTGAACATTACTGGGGCGGCGTTGCGGGGACCCACTCGTACATCGCCCCTGTCGCGAATCTGGCCCTGATGTGCTTTACCCAGCGCATGCCGGGTTTTCTGCATCCGTTCAGCGCCGACTTCAAACGCCTCGCCTACGAAATCACTGGCCAGGACTGATCAGATGAATCGGGCATGACCGTTGCCTCTGCCGTTGCGGTAGTCGGAGCCGGCGTCGTTGGCATGGCGTGTGCCCGCGCGTTGCAACGCGCGGGTCGGCAGGTCGTAGTGGTCGACCCGGACCCGCCTGGGGCGGGGTGCTCTCATGGTAATGCCGGGGTAATTGCCGTGGATCATGTGCTGCCGCTGGCGCGTCCGGAGGTGATGCGCGGGTTACCCGCAATGCTCGGTGATGCCGAGCGTCCCTTGTACCTGAAACTCAGCCGGGTGCCGGGCCTCACGCCATGGTTGCTGCGCATGGCCTGGGCGAGCCGACCGGCGAGCGTCGAACGAGGCTCCGTTGCACTGGCGAACCTGGTAAGCGGTGCAGTCGACGCCTGGCGCGAGGAGCTCGGTAGCTGCGGTGCCCCAGAGCTTCTGGTCGCCAGCGGCAGCTACCTCGCCTACGAGACCCCACGGGATTACCAGAAAGGCAAGGCGCAGCGTAGCGTCCTGCGCAAGCGTGGTGTCACGGCGCAGGATTTACACGGACGCGAGGTTGCCGAGCACCTGCCAGCCCTGGCGCCAGTTCATCGGGCGCTGTATTACCCTGACACTGCACACGTGTTGAACCCGCGGCGCGTGGTAGAGACGCTGGCGAAGGCGTTTTGTGCGGCCGGAGGGATCCTCGAGGCGCGTCGCGTCCAGCGGATTTTGAAGAGCGAACGCGGCGTGACCCTGCAAGCCGGGGACTGGCGCCTGGATGCATCCGAGGTGGTCATCGCAGCGGGATGGCAGTCGGCGAGCCTGAGCGCGCCGCTGGGTTGCTCCGTGCCACTGGGGGTGGAAATGGGCTATCACGTCAGTTTCGATCCGCTCGATGGCCTGAGCGCGCCGGTGGCGATCGCCGGACGCGGATTCATAGCCACACCATTGGAAGATGAGCTTCGAGTTGCCGGTACCGTTGAGTTCGCGCGGTCAGAGGCGGGGCCGGACTGGCGCCGGGCGGAGTTGCTCGAGCGCCAGGCGCGGCGCCTGTTTGGCCCCCCATTGAGCCCGCTGCGCAACCGCTGGCGGGGCAGTCGGCCGACCTTGCCGGACTTTCTACCGGCGATCGGGCCGCTTCAGCCTGGATCTCCGGTCTACGCGGCGTTCGGGCACCACCACATTGGCTTGACCACGGCGACCGTCACCGCGCAGATGATCTGCGCCGCGATGCTGGGTCGGCAACCGGCGTTTGACCCAACGCCGTTCAGCCCCGAGAGATTCAGCGCCGGTCGAGGCGAATGACCATGCCCTCGTCCACCCAGTTGTCCTGCGGGTCGAGGGCGTACTTGACGACATAGGCGGCGGCCACCCGGGCTTTTTCCCGGGCGTCATCAACCTGCACTGCGGTGAGTTCGTATATCACCTCGCCGATGCGGACCCGCACTCTGGGATCACTGGCGATGAACTCCGTCCAGGTGGTGCCGCCACCGCCCGTTGCGACGTACAGATCCGGTCCCAGGCCGGCCCCCCAGATGTTGATTGAATACGGGATCGGCCAGCCGGGTCTCCAACTGAATGATTCCATGTCGGTGGCCACGCTCCAATCATCGGGGGCTGACTGCACCTCGCCGGACAGCGTCCCTCCGGGCAGCATGGATAGCGGTTCGCAGGCTATGGCCAGCCCAAGCGTGGCGACCAGCAAGGTCGCGCGGATGGATGACGCCATCGAAAGCTCCTCTTTTCGTCTGCGTGCCGGTTTCGGGTATCGTACGCGATCCCTTCCGGCGCCAGGAACCCCCATGCCCGTTGGCTTGTGTGATTCAAAACTCGAAAACGTCCAGAGCTTCATGGCGGGCTATGTCGAGGACGGCAGGTTGCCGGGCTACGCGTGCCTGGTGTCGCGTCGTGGCGCCGAAGCGTTGTTTCTGACCTGCGGTGATATGGACGTCGAACGCGGCAAGCCGATTCGCCGGGACACGATCTTCCGGATCTACTCGATGACTAAGCCGATCACCAGCGTTGCGTTGATGATGTTGTACGAAAAGGGTCACTTTCAGCTGGATGACCCGGTGGCGAAGTACATTCCCTCCTGGAAGGGCCTCAAGGTGTTCGCCGGCGGCGACGAGCACGACTACCAGGTGAGCGATCCGGCGCGCGCGATGACCATCAAGGATCTGTTCACGCACACCTCGGGACTGGTCTATGGATTCCAGCATGCCCATCCGGTGGATGCCATGTACCGGGCGCGTGGTCAGGGCGAGCTGCGCACCCAGGGGACGCTCGATGACATGATCGAGATGTTGGCGGAGGTTCCGCTGAAGTTTTCCCCCGGCACGCGCTGGAACTATGGTGTCTCGACTGATGTGCTCGGCTACCTGGTGCAACGGTTTGCCGACCAGCCGTTGGACGAGTACATCGCAGAGCGCATCACCGGACCACTGGGCATGGTCGATTCGGATTTCAGCGTGCGCCAGGGCCAGGCCGAGCGCTTTGCGGCCTGCTATCACCGGCCGCCCGGATCAGACACCTGCAAGCTGCAGGACGACCCGCAGACGAGCCCGTACCTTTCGCGGCCGACGTTTCTGTCCGGTGGTGGCGGCATGGTCTCCACCATCGATGACTACCATCGCTTCACCCGGATGCTGCTGGGCAAGGGCGAGCTCGATGGCGCTCGGCTACTCGGCCGCAAAACGGTCGAGTACATGACGATGAATCACATGCCGGACAATCAGGACCTCAAAGGCATGGGCCAACCGGTATTCAGCGAGACCCCCTACGAAGGCATCGGCTTCGGCCTGGGCTTTTCCGTGGTCATCGATCCTGCGGCAGCGAATGTGCTCGATTCGGTGGGCGACTACGCCTGGGGCGGTGCCGCCAGTACCTATTTCTGGAACGATCCGTCGGAAGACCTGACGGTGCTGTTCATGACCCAGCTGATCCCGTCCTCGTCCTACCCGATTCGCCGGCAACTCAAAGCACTAGTCTATCAGGCGCTGGTAGACTAACGTCCTGACATGGGACGACACCCGGGACAAGAGGAGAACAGCATGGCGGGTATTCACGATTTCGAAATGCAGACCATCACCGGCGAGACGGTCAGCCTGTCCGACTACGCGGGCAAGGTTTGTCTGATCGTCAACGTCGCGAGTGAGTGAGGGCTGACGCCCCAGTACGCAGGTCTGCGGACACTTCACCAGGACAACGAAGCGGCGGGCTTTACGGTCCTCGGCTTTCCCTGCAACCAATTTGGCGCTCAGGAGCCGGGCAGTGATGAGGAGATCCTGGCGTTTGCGACGTCCAAATACGACGTGAACTTTCCCATGTTCTCCAAGATCGAGGTCAACGGCGACGGTGCCTGCGATCTCTACAAGTACCTGAAGGCCGAGCAGGCCGACGAGGAAGGTAAGGACGGCATCGCCTGGAACTTCACCAAGTTCCTGGTCAATGGTGACGGCGCGGTGGTTGGTCGGTTCGCGCCTACTGCAACGCCTGAACAGATCGGCGAGGCCCTGCCTAGCTACCTGTAGCTCTGCAGCAGGCTCGATTGCCCAGGTCGCTCTCGAAGCGGACGTGGACGATGGGTCTCTAGTCGCTGCCGTCCAGCCCTGCCACGGGCTTGTAGTAAGGCTTTCCTTCGCGGCTCTCGAATTTCTTCGCCCAGTTGGCGTTCGCCTGCTCGGGGGTGAACGACCAGTCCTGGCGCGCGTAGTTCCAGCTGTCCGGATTCAGCGCCTGGGCTTTTTGCCAGTATTGATCCGCCTTGGCTGCATTGCCCTGGGCATGGAAGTAGACACCTAGCTTGAAGGCAGGCTCCGCTCGCGCCGCCTCGGCAGTCTTGGGCGTCAGCTGCCTGGTTGCAGCCGTCGCGTCGGTGACATAGCGGCTGTCGGCGCCGTTGTGTACCCAGTCGACCACCATCGGCGCGTAGTCGTCGCGGCCAAACTCGATATCGCCCATTTTGTGGGTGGTGGCGTAGCTGCCTTCGTCGATACGCAGCACTTTGCCTTGCTCGTCGATCCACACCGCCGAGGGCACGTTGACCAGATCGTACAACGAGCTGATCGTGTGGTTGGTATCGACCAGCGTTACGTAGGTGGCCTTGGCCTGGTCGTACCAGGTGCCCGCAACGGCTTCACCGCCGGTGTCCTGGGCGGCCGCGATGATGATGAAATTCTGGTCCGCCAGATCTTCGTAAACAGCCTGCCAACCTGACAGGTCAAAGCGGCAGCCTCACCACGACGCCCAGGTCAGCAACAGTACCTTCATGCCATCGTAATCCGCCAGCGTGACCTCGCGGCCGCGCCGGTCCTTCAGCGCGAAGTCTGGCGCGATGCCACGTTGCAGGAAGCCGGTGCGGGTCGCGGGCACGGCCCCGAAACTCCAGATGGCCGAATCGTGGTCGGCGACGAAGGGTTGCTGCAGGCGCCGTGCCAGTTCGGTTACGTTGAACCACTGGGCCTCGCCCCGGGTGATGAAGATCTCGCTGTCCTCGTTCTGTTTCACCGGCACGCAGATGTCGTCGATGCATGCCCCTTCCGGCTTCAGTTCGAAGCCGTTGACGCGGGTCAGCTCGCTCGGCGGAATCCACAGGTCGTTGGGATCCGCCAGAGTGTCCGCGACACCAATGGTGTGGTCCTGATACAGCACCGTGGCGCTGGCAAAGCCCAGCCCAGGTACGGCCAGCAGCAGCGTCAAGCCAATGAGTCGTTCGAGTCGCTTCATCTGATACCCCCTCTCATTGCTACCGACTATAGCAGTGAGACGGGGGTGGCGGCGAAGCCTATACTGCGCGGCTCTCGGGACTCAAAGGCCGCGTCATGGGCGGGTTGACCGATTACCAAAGCTACGACGCGGTGGGCCTTGCCGGGCTCGTTGCGGCGGGTGAGCTGAGCGCCGCGGAATTGCTGGACGAAGCGATCGAACGCACCGACGCGCACAACCCGACATTGAACGCGGTGGTCCAACGATGCGACGACGAGGCGCGCCAGCGGGCAAGCGAAACGTTGCCCGACTCACCGTTGGCTGGGGTGCCCTTTCTGATCAAGGACATTGTCTATCAGCAGGGCTTGCCCAGCACCATGGGCAGCCGGTTGTTCGCTGATTTCGTTCCCGACCACGACGCTGAACTGGTGCGGCGCTATCGAGACGCCGGATTGTTGCTGTTTGGCCGTACCAATACGCCGGAGTTTGGCCTGACCACTACCACCGAACCGGCGCTGTACGGGCCCTGCCGCAATCCGTGGAATCTCGACCACACTACCGGTGGTTCGAGCGGCGGTGCCGGTGCCGCGGTTGCCGCGGGCATCGTCCCGGCGGCCCATGCCACCGACGGTGGCGGCTCGATTCGTATACCCGCGGCTTGCTGCGCGCTGGTCGGTCTGAAGCCAACCCGCGCGCGCAACCCGGTGGGTCCCGATGTCAGCGAGGGTTGGGGGGGCATGTCGATCGGTCATGTGGTGTCTCGTTCGGTGCGCGACAGCGCTGCGTTTCTGGATGCCACCCACGGTCCGCTGCAAGGCGATCCATACTTCGCACCCGCGTTCGACGGGTCATATCTCGCGGAATGCGCGGACGCCCCGGACCGGATGCGCATTGCCTTGGACCTGACGCCGTTGACAGGTGTCGATGCCGATCTGGCCTGCGTCGAAGCAGCTCGCCATGCGGCCGTTCTGTGCGAATCCCTCGGACATCGCGTCGAACAAGCCAGTCCCGAGTTCGACCGCATGGAATTTCTGTTCGCAACCGGCGTCGTTGTCGCGGCCAACGTCGCAAACCAGATTGATACCCGATTGAACGTACTCGGGCGTGAACTGGCGGCCGACGACATCGAGGCGGCGACGCGAGGCACCCTCGAGTACGGGCGGACGATTACCGGTGTCGATTACGTGAAGGCCCTGCAAGTCCTGCATCGGACCACGCGCGCCGTCGCCGACTTTCATCAGCACTATGATCTGATGCTGACACCGACCCTGGTGAGCCCGCCGGTGGCGCTTGGTTGGCTCGATACCCGGGATGACGATCAGAGCAGTTACGGCGAGCGGTTTCGCAATTTCTGGGGCTTCACCAATCTGCAGAATGCGACCGGCCAGCCCGCCATCTCGCTGCCGTTGTTCTGGACGGACGGCGATCTCCCGGTCGGCGTGCAGTTTGTCGGCCGGGTCGGAGCAGACCTGACGCTGCTGCAACTCGCATCGCAACTGGAACAGGCGCAGCCCTGGTTCGAGCGGCGGCCGTCGCTGGGGCGATAGCGCGTCGTCCGCGCGGTACAGAGGCAGTAAGACGCTGTCACGACACGGAGGAATTGATGGAGCATCTGAAGTCCGAACAACTGCAGGCAGGCCTTGACGAAATCAAAGCGGCGCCCAAAGACCAGGGCCGCCTCGAAATGATCGTCGTCCGCCCGGCCACCGACCAGCGCCAGGTGCTCGGCTCGTGCAGGCTGACCAGGGAGCAGGGCTGTGAAGGAGACGACTGGCACCAGAAGTACCTGGATGCGGGCGAGACGCCGGACCCACAGACTCAGCTGACGTTGATGAACGCGCGCTGTGCGCAGCTGATTTCCGGCGACCGCGATCGTTGGCCGCTGGCGGGCGATCAGCTGTTTGTTGACCTGGACCTGGGTGAAGCCAACCTAGATGTCGGGCAACGGCTGGCGATCGGCGATGCGGTCGTGGAGATCACCGCGGAACCGCACACCGGTTGCTCGAAATTCGCCGCGCGGTTTGGTGTCGATGCGTTGAAGTTCGTCAACATGGGCGAGGGCGCGCAACTGAAGCTGCGCGGAATCTATGCGATGGTGGTCACCGAGGGCGAGGTCCACCAGGGCGACCTGATCCGCAAGCTTTGACGTGACCTTTGACGTGAAGAGGCCTGGCGCGGCCTCACGCGCACGTTGGTGAGCCTCAAATAGGGGTTTACCCATACTTTGACATTGGCGCCACGCGCTTACACTATTCTCGATCCTCTGCAACTTGCGATCTGGCAGAATGGGGTTGAAGGGTAGGTCGTCATGCAGTCCTATGATGTTCTGATAATTGGGGGAGGTCCCGCCGGATCATCCTGTGCCCGGGAGCTGGTCCAGGGTGGCCTTGCCGTGGCCGTTCTGGAACGTGACGAGTTTCCGCGCACCAAGCTATGTGCCGGGTGGATCACCCCGGAAGCTGTTGCGGATCTGGAACTCGACCCGGCCAGCTATCCACACCGGTTCAACACCTTCGATCACCTGGTCATGCACATTCGTGGCCTGAGCTTCAGGCTGAAAACCGTTCAGCATTCGATCAGACGCTACGAGTTCGACCACTACCTGCTCAAACGCAGCGGCGCTGTCGTTCATCGGCACAATGTTCGCGAGATTGAGCGCCACGAGGACGACTACATCATCGACGGCCAGTATCGGGCCCGCTATCTGGTGGGCGCCGGTGGTACCCGATGCCCGGTTTATCGATCGCTGTTTCGCGAAACGAACCCGCGCACGAAGGGCATGCAGACCACAACCTTCGAACACGAGTTTGCTTACGAGTTGCACGACAAACGGTGTCATCTGTGGTTCTTTCGCAAAGGGCTACCAGGTTATGCCTGGTACGTTCCGAAGGCCGATGGCTATGTTAATTGTGGCGTTGGCGGCGTCGCTGAAGCGCTCAAAGGTTCGGGTCAGGACATCAAAACACACTGGCACCACCATGTAGATCTGTTGGACCAGATGGGCAGTGTCCGTGAGGTGCAGTACGCCCCGAAAGGTTACAGCTACTTTTTGCGGGATCACCTGGGCGCGGTACGCTCGGACAACGCGTTCATCGTTGGTGACGCGGTGGGTCTGGCGACCCGGGATCTCGGCGAAGGCATCGGCCCGGCGGTTGCCAGTGGCAAACGCGCCGCGCAAGCGATTTTGACCGGCGCTGACTACTCGTTGGAGGATCTCGATTTTTTCAGCTTGCCGACAATGTTTGGTCGCGAGCGCCGCTTCGCAAAGTGGTTGGAGCGATTTCTGCGCCGGCAGGTTGGCGTGTTGGAAGTGAATGGGGCAGCGATATGAGCGGCATAACCGACGAGGATATTGTGCTGACCGCGGACCGTTCGGGTCGCCTGGTGGAACAAAGGTCTTCGCAACGCAAAGCATCAGATCCGACCAGTTTCGACCGCTGGCTGCTTGACACTATGGTGCGGGTCGTCGGCCAACCCAAGGTACGCTTTGCGCTATGGGACGGCGAAGCCGTCTATGACCCGGGTTTGAGCGCTGTGGGTTCATTGACGTTTCCCAACCGGGCGACCTTGCTGAGAATCTGCAGGTCTCCCGAAACCACCTTTGCTGACGGTTATGTCGATGGCAGCATTGTCATGGATGGCGACCCGATCGGTATTCTGGTAGAGCTTGCTTCGGCCAACAGGCGTGCTATGCCGCACAACTCGATACGCAGGCGATTGATCAATCTGGTTAATCGTCCGCGTGGGACGTCTAAGCGAAAGGCGAAGGAGAATATCCACAGTCACTATGATCTCGGCAACGAGTTCTACTCGAAATGGCTCGACGATGAGATGTCGTACACCTGCGCATACTTCCCGGAGCCGACTGCGACGCTCGAGCAAGCTCAGCTGGCCAAGATGGACCATGTCTGCCGCAAGCTGAACTTGAAGGAAGGCCAGCGTGTGCTCGAGACCGGCTGTGGGTGGGGATCGCTGGCGCGTCACATGGCGCGCAACTACGGTGTAGTGGTGACGGCCTACAACATCTCCCACGAACAGATCGTTTATGCCACCGAACGCACCCGGGCGGAAGGTCTGGAAGACCGGATTTCCTTTGTCGAAGACGACTATCGCAACGCGTCCGGTGACTTCGATGCGTTTGTCTCTATCGGGATGCTCGAACACGTCGGCTTGAAAAATTTCCCGGTGCTGGGGCACACGATCGACCGAACGCTCAAGGAAGGTGGGCTCGGGCTGGTGCATTCCATTGGCCGCAGCTGGTCTGAGTCGCTCAACCCGTGGATCGAGCGCAACATCTTCCCTGGCGGGTCCGTGCCGAGCCTCGCCGAAATGATGGGCGTTTTCGAACCAGACCGGTTCTCGGTGCTGGATGTGGAAAACCTGCGCCTTCACTATGCGCGCACTTGCCGGGAGTGGTGGTCGCGATTCGAAACCGTGGCGGATGAGACGGCGGCGGAGTTCGACGAGAACTTCGTGCGCGCCTGGCGGATGTACCTGATGAGCTCCAGCGCCGCATTTCTGATCGGCAGTCTGCAGTTGTTCCAGATTCTGTTCGCGCGGGCGAATGACAATACGGTGCCGCTGACCCGCGACTACATGTATCGGACTCGGGTGGTCGGCGATTCGGCCGATTCCCTGACCGGCTGAATGGACCGGCTGAATGCGCTTGCCCGCGCGGTTTGCCTGGCTGGCGAGTCGTTTGGTCCGACCGACTTCACACCAGTCTCGTGACGCCGGTCGAAAATCCTTGCGGTGGTGTGTCGGATGAGAAGTTCGCCGCAGACCTCGCTCCCCCTGCGGGTTAACTTCCGGTCGAAGGACCTAAGTTCACAAAAGCAGGACCCATGCACAATTTCGATCTGCATTGGCCGAAGACCACCGCACTGCTGAATACCGACGGCCAACGTTGTCGGATCATCTGGCGTGCCTCAGGTGGCATCGGTGGGACGATAGACAACAACGAGCTTTGCAAGAAACGGCTGGCCGAAGGGTTGAGTTTTTCCCCTAGCCTGCTGGAAGAACTTCGTGAGTCGGGGTATTCGATCCTGGCGGAGGAAATCTCCCGCCTGGCGCCACCGCCGGAAGGAATAGAAGAACGCCGTGTGTCAGGGCGAACCGCGCCGCCAAGCGATGCGGAGCAATTGCGCGTCTGGCTCGGAACGCTGACCGGCGATCCGTCGTTCGAACCGTGCGGCACGCGCCGTTCCAGAGACTGGAGACAGGTCGCGGCCGAAGGCACTGACGGTTCGTTCGATGCACTGTTTCTGAAGTCTCCCGGTACACGCAGCAGAAGTGATTGGGTTCTGAAGCGGGTTCCCAGTGACGGCGGTTCGCCGATCTATTTCTCCAGCGTCAGCTTCCGTGGCATCTGCGCCTATCTGGTGGCGACGCCACCCTACGCGAGCCGACGCTTCCTCGATGCCTTTGCGGCGGAATGTGCGTCGCTGATGGTCGGCCACGCCGATGTGCGACGCGCGATCGAGGCGTGGCACGGACGTTCCGTCTAGACGATTCTCTCAAACAAGCTGTCGTCTCGCGGCAGCTTCCTTCGGCCTTCTACCAGCTCGGGTAAATCACCACGTCGATACGGCGATTAAGGGTTCGTCCCGCCGCGGTTTCGTTGTTGGCGGCCGGGCGCGACTCTCCGAAACCCATCGAGCTCAGGTTGGCGGGTGAGATCGGCATGCTGGCCAGCAGGTAGTTCACCACGGAATCCGCACGGGCCTGTGACAGAGCCTGATTCTGGGTGTCCGAGCCGAAAGCATCGGTATGACCTTCGACGACTACCTTGCTTTCCGGGAAGGTGGAGATGGCGTCTTCGAGAATGCCCAGCAGGGCGTCGTGATGTGGTTTCAGCACGGCGTCGCCGCTGTCGAAGTTCAGCCCGATCATCCGGATGATTACTTCGCTGCCTTTGCGCATTACGTTCGCCTGGTCCTCCTGGAACATCGTCTCCAGTGTGGCGAACCGTTGCCGGTGACGTTTCTGCTTGTCCAGCAGATCGCTCAGCTGCGCGATCGTTTCGTTTTCCCCGCCCAGTCGTTCGTGCAGCACGGTGAGTTCCGTGTTCAACGCGACAACCTGGGCGCGGTTGTCTTCAAGCTCCTGGGTGGCCTGATCCTTTTGCGCAACGATATCGCGTGTTGCGGCCAGCAGCGCTGCGATAGCCTGATCCTCGCCTTCATCGAAATAGATCGGTTGATCGAGAGCGGCGCCGAGCTTGCGCAACGATGTCTCCCAACCCATAAGAATCGCTTCCAGGGACGTTGTCCGTGCGCGCAGCTGACGCTCCAACCGGGAGATGTAGATTGCATGCAGGGCGTTGTGCTTGGCGTCCAGCGCGAGGCTGCGGGCACGATCGGTATCGTAACGGTTCGAGTTCAGCTCGGTTTCGGCGATTACCAGCAATTCGGAGGCGCGGGCAAATGATACCGGTGCGTACTTCTCTGCGCGCAGATCATCGGCCTGCTCGAGCAACGATTTGGTTTCGCTCAGATAGTTGACCTTGATCGCTTCGAGTTCTGACTCGCGATAGCCGAGTTCGGCTTTTTCGGCGTAGCGATGCGCGTACTTGATGCTGCCCTGTTCCATACGCTGCGTGGCTTGGGAGAAGTTCAGTTCCGCTGCGTCCCAGCTTTGCGATGCGTAATTGGGCGCATCGGCGCTGTGTGCGTCGTTGCGGGCTCTGATGGTGGTTTCAAAGGCCGCCTGGGCGACCTCGGCTGCGGCGCTGGCTTTGAGGAAATAGTCGTCTGCCTGCTGCAGGTACTTGCGAATCGACTGAACGCTGCCGGCGCGGGTCAGTTTGGCCTCGGCGCGCTCATAGTAGCCCATCGCGCGGTTGTAGCTGCTGGGTGCCAGCACGTCGGCGCTCAGTTCCCTGGCGTGGGCCAGCGAGCGATCGACGTCCTCGAACAGGGGCGCGCGCATGTTGGTCAGTGCGGGTGTGGTGGCCTGCGCGGCAAGCGGCAGCAGTAGAAAGGTGAACAGAAAAAGGCGGCAAGCGTAGGTTTTCATGTCAGTCGTCCGTTACTCGGTGAGCCCGGAACTCCGGGTTTCTTAGATTTCTCACGATACGCGGCCAGGGCTGCGCAAGATGGGATGGCTGCCACACCCAAAACGTGCGCTGGTGCAAAAAACTACGGCTGCTGTCGTTTTTGGTAGGCTGAGAGAACTATTCGGATGAGGGGCGTTCGTGGCCGGTGACTCCAAGAAGGTGATCTACGCCGCATTGGCCGGTAACTCTCTGATCGCGCTGACCAAGTTTGTGGCGGCGTCGATGACCGGCAGTTCGGCCATGGCCTCGGAAGGGATTCACTCGCTGGTCGACACCGGCAATCAGTTGCTGTTGCTGCACGGGCTGAAGCAGGCGCAGCAGCCGGCTGATGAGCTCTTTCCGTTTGGCCATGGCAAGGAGATCTACTTCTGGAGCTTCGTGGTGGCCATCCTGATCTTCGCGGTGGGCGCCGGGGTGTCGATCTACCAGGGGGTGCTTCACATCCTGGCGCCCGCCGAACTGATCAATCCGATCATCAACTACGTGGTGCTTGGTCTGGCCATTCTGTTCGAGGCCGGGGCCTGGTGGTTTGCGTTCACGGCGTTTGGCAAAGCCAAAGGTCGCCAGGGGTACTTCCAGGCCGTGCGAACCGGAAAGGATCCGACCTTGTTCGTGGTGCTGTTCGAGGACAGTGCGGCGCTGATCGGGCTGGTGGTTGCGATGCTGGGGGTGGGCCTGACTCAATACACCGGCAACGGAATATACGACGGCATGGCCTCGGTGATCATCGGCGCGATTCTCGGCGGTGCGGCAATCTGGCTGGCCCACGAAACCAAGGGCCTGCTGATTGGCGAAGGCGCGCGTCCCGAAGTCGTTGCCGGCATCAAGCGCATCGCCGCGTCGCGGGACATCGTAGTGCGCGTAAACGAAGCGCTCACCATGCACATGGGACCCGACTACGTGCTGGTGACGTTGAGCCTGGAGTTCGAAGACGCCGTTGCCATCGAGCAACTCGAACGAGCGATCGAAGGACTCGACCGGCGCATCCGCGAAGAGTTTCCGGACGTTAAAAAGGTATTCGTGGAGGCGGAAAGTCTCTCTATTGGCGGGGTCTCTTAACTCTTTACTGCGGGGTTCGGTGAATTCTAGATCGTGCCTCTCTTTTGGCACGCTCAAGGGCGGAAGCTTCGGTCGACATCGGTCGCGCTACGTCGCCGTCAGTGGAGACGCTAGCGGGTGCGGTCGAGCTATACGGCGGCTATGTAGGCCGGTAGCGCCTAGTGCCCCACCGCAAGCCTTCGTTGCCCACCGCCCCGTACCTCGATGACCGTGACATAGCGCGACCGCCATAAAGCGAAGCCTCCGCCCCAGAGCGTGCCAAAAGAGAGGCACGATCTAGAAATCCGCCGAACCCCCTAGTTAAGAGAAGAACTCACCCACCCGACGCAGTGCATCTTCGGACTCGGGCCCACCGAACAACTGCCAGACATGCACCAGCTTTGGCCAGGTCTGGAGGGTGACTGGGGAGCCTGAGGCGATTGCGTTGTTGGCGTAGCGGCGGCAGTCGTCGATCAGCATCTCGGCCTCGCTCGCCTGAATCAGCAAAGGTGGTAGCCCGGCCAGGTTGCCGAATATGGGTGAGATCGCGGGATTGCAGGGGCGCATCCGCAGCAGCATCCACTGCAACAGCAAAACGAGGGTGCGCGGCATGCGCGCGATTCTGCCGAGACCAGGTCCCAGGTACGGGTCGCTGTCGATATTGCTGCGCGTGCTCGGGCTGCCCCAGGTTGTGTCTGTTCCCGGCGACAATGCGGCCGCCGCGTCTGCGCGGCGCAGTCCTTCATCGCGGGCCCAGGCGATCAGCATCAGGGTCAGCATGCCGCCGGCCGAGTCACCGGCGACGAATAAGGCATCTGCTGGCGAAGCGTCGTCGGGGCCGTGGCCGATAATCCAACGGTAGGCCTTCTGGCAGTCGGTAACGATTGCGCTGCGCGGGTGCTCGGGGCGTAGCCGATAGTCGATGGCCAGCACCGCGGCATTGGCTTCGCGGGACAATGCCGAGGTGATACCGCGGTAGGTCTGGGCGCTGCCAATCATGAACGCGCCACCGTGCAGGTACAGCAATCTGCGCTGTGGATCAGCGCCGCTTGCAAGCACCCATTCCGCCGGTACGCCATCGGCGTCGACCGGAGTGATCTGGGCTTCGTATGGAAAGCGCGGCAGTACCGCGGCGTGTGCATCCCGGAGATTCTGCACCGCGTTGCGGCCGCCGCCGGAACCAGCCAGCCCGTTACTGCGGATGAACTCGACGGTTGCCTCGTGCGTGGCACCGACCTCCGCTTCGGAGATCAGCGCAGCGTTCGCCGGTTGGTCGTACCGGCTCAGGTCCGGGCCGGCGAGATAGAAGCGGGCGAACGCCCAGAGCGCCACGGCCAGCAGTGCAATGAAGAACAGCAACTCGAGCATCGGAGAATCTCATGACCCCAGGCCTTGATCCTTCCAGATTACCGGGGCGGCGACAATCCTCGCGGCGGTCTTTACCATGTGCGCCCCGGGCTGTTGATATGCCAGATCGACGTCCAAGAAGGAGAGAGACGGTGAAGGGAAGCAATCTGGAGATCCGCGCGGCCACGGCGGATGACATGGAAGCGCTGATGAAGGTGCCGCACTATGCCTTCGCGAACACTGAACCGCCGGATCCCGAGCGGCCGGAACCGATCCGTCCGGAGTGGACATTGTGCGCCTTCGATGGTGACAAGCCGGTCGCGACGTCCGGTCAATACCCTTTCAAGATGCGCTTCAACGGCAATTCCGTGCGCGCCGATGGGGTCACTCTGGTTTCGACGGACCCCGGCTACCGGCGCCGTGGCATCGTGCGGGAACTGATCAGCGGTCTGTTGCGCCAGAGCAAGGACAACGGCGTGCCGGTAGCCATTCTCTGGGCGTCGATGGGCGCGATATACCAGCGTTTCGGCTATGGGCTCGCAACGACCTACGTCGAGTACGATGTCGATCCGCGCTTTGTCCGTTTTCAATTTGGCGAACCGGCGCCGGGACACGCCAGGCTGCTGGAAAAGGACGAAGCGTTACCGGCGCTTCGGCAGATCTATCGGGGCTATTGCGCCGATGGCAGTGGGCTGCTGCATCGTGGGGACGAGTTGTGGAACCTGATGTTCCGCGGCGAGGCGAAAGAAAAATTCTACGCCGCGGTGTATTTCGATTCGGACGACGTGCCCACTGCTTATTGTATCTATCGAACCAGATTCCAGGGGTTGGAAGTCACGCCCGAGGCGGACCAGGTGTTGGAAGTGTTCGACTTCGGCTGGACCGAGATCGGCGGTTACCGTGGCATCTGGGAGTACCTTGCAGGTCACGATCTCGCCAATCGAATCCGCTGGTACCGGGTACCCGAAGATGACCCCGCCCCGGCCATGATGATGGAGCCGCGCATGCTGCAGCGTCAGACCGGTGACGGCATCTGGCTGCGGGTCGTCGACGTCGAGGATGCGTTGCGAGCGCGCGGCTACGATTGGCCCGGCGAGGTCACCTTGCGTGTGGTCAACGATGACATCTGCGGCTGGAACGAAGGTTGTTACCGGGTGGCGAGCAGTGGCGCTGAGGTAGCAGTGGAACGGCTCACGGATTCGGCGGAGGTGGACATCGTGCTGGGGCCTTCAGCCCTGGCGGGACTGGTGTCCGGTCACACCAGCGCCTCTGCGCTCGCCCGGATGGGCAGGCTGAGTGTGCAGCGTTCCAAGCGTATGCTTGAGGTTGATCGGTTGTTTTCGACGCGGCGGCGGCCGACCTGCGCCAATATGTTCTAGCAGGCGTCCACTGTGTTCTCGTCGGCTAAGATACCTGTCTCACGAGGGGACGTTGCTCATGAAATTCGGACTGCGCTACTGCAACACTGGCCGCTACACCGATCCGGCCAAGGCGATCGCGCTGGTTCAGGCTGGAGAAGAGGCGGGTTTCGAGTCCGCCTGGACGGTGGAGCACACCGTGGTCCCGGAAGGCTACCAGTCGGCCTACCCTTACTCACCTGACGGCAAGATGGCCGGTGGCGCGCACGACTTTCCACTGCCGGACCCGTTGATCTGGATGGCCTACGTGGCGGCCGCGACCACCACCATCAAGCTCGGCACCGGGATTCTGATTCTGCCGCAGCACAGCGTGGTCGTGGTGGCCAAGCAGATCGCGACGCTCGATGTAATGTCCGGCGGGCGGGTGTTGCTGGGCATCGGCGTGGGTTGGCTGAAGGAAGAGTTCGACGCGATCGGCGTGCCGTTTGCAGAGCGCGGTGCGCGAACGGATGAATACGTGGCGGCGTTGCGCGCTCTGTGGGGCGAAGAGGCGCCGACCTTCGACGGTAAGTTTGTGAGTTTCCAGCGCGCCTACTGCCGGCCGCAGCCGTTGCGCGGCTCGGTGCCGATCATCGTCGGCGGGCACTCCAAGGCCGCGGCGCGGCGCGCAGGACGTCTGGGCGACGGATTCTTTCCGGCGCGTGGCATCTCGCCGGAGTTGATTCAGCTGGCGCGGGATGAGGCGGTGGCAGCGGGACGTGATCCTGACGGACTCGAGATAACGGCCAGTGTTCCGGAAGATCTGGATGACATTCCGCGCCTCGCCGAGCTGGGCGTCAGTCGCATTCTCGTGCCGGTAACGCCGACGCCTGGCATGGGCGACCACGTTGTCGGTAGCCCGGAGGAAGCGGTCCTCTGGCGCGAGCATATCGAGCGCTACGCGCAATGAATGCGGCCAGCGCACCGCCGCCCAGGCGCGGCATCAGGCTCGGTCGTCTGTTCGGCATTGAGATCTGCCTGGACTTCAGCGTGCTGCTGATCTTCATGCTGATCGTCTACAGCATCGCCACCGGCATTCTGGCGAACTGGCATCCGGACTGGTCGCCGAGACTGGTCTGGGGCGTCGCGCTGTCCACCGGGATATTATTCTTCGCGTCGCTGCTTGCCCATGAGCTATCGCACTCGGTGGTTGCGCAACGG
>PVMK01155641.1_pt1 | contig 92850 bp, 85 predicted proteins | sample 1853481 | NCBI WGS metagenome assembly PVMK01 (sample SAMN08533507, study PRJNA380276) | Marine sediment metagenome, whole genome shotgun sequencing project.
CCCCACCATTGCGGTCGGGGGCGGCAATTTTCCATTTACAGGACACCGTTGTCAACCGTAAATGCCCGATTAAGGGCAGGTTTTCCTAAAATTAACTGATAAATGAGTATCCAAAAGCTTTTTGAAAGCGATCGACGATCTCATCCAGTGTCGGTTCATGGTTTTGCGGTCCCTGCACAGCGACTTTTATCGAACCCATGACCGAGCCGATGCGGCATGCAGTGACCAGGTCCAGGTTGTTTTGCAGGCCGTAAATCAGGCCTGACCGGTAGGCGTCGCCACAACCGGTCGGATCCTCAATTTTCTCGGGTGTTACTGCTTCAATAAATTCCTCGTTGCCATTGGTGATCAACCGGGAGCCTTCACCGCCCTTGGTGATGATCAGCGCCTCGAGTTGTGCGGCAACTTCGGTGTGGCTCATGCCGGTGCGTTCCTGGATAAGCTGGAATTCATAATCGTTTGCTACCAGCCAGTTCGCCTGTTTGATGAAGGTTTTGAGGTCCTCTCCATCGAACAGCGTCATGGCCTGGCCCGGATCAAAAATATGCGGGATGCCGTGAAGTTCGAAATCCCTGCTGTGCTGCAACATGGCCTCCCTGCTATCCGGTGCCACGATGCCCAGTGTTATGCCCTCTGTATTGGCAATCTTGTTCAAGTGGCTTTCCATCATTGCACCGGGGTGGAAAGCAGTGATCTGGTTGTCATCGATATCGGTGGTAATGAAGGCCTGGGGTGTGAACTCGCCCTCGAGGTGGCGGATGTAGCGGGTGGAAATACCCAGCGACTCCAGGCGCCTTTGATAGGGACCAAAGTCATCACCTACGGTTGCCATCGGGTAAGGGTCGCCACCGAGCAATTTCAGGTTATAGGCGATGTTGCCGGCTACCCCGCCAAACTGGCGGCGCATTTCGGGAACCAGGAAAGACACGTTTAATATGTGTACCTTATCCGGGAGGATGTGATCTTTGAACCGTTCCGGGAACACCATGATGGTGTCATACGCCAGGGAGCCACAGATTAATGCCGACATGCTTTGGTCCGTATCCTTTCAGAAAATCGTTTGAGAGAGGCGGCATTTTAGCGGATTTTGCGGTAGCGACTGACATTTTATTAAGAACTGCGTTAACGTAAATGTAATCTGGGTTTCGCCGCTTGCTGAAATGCAGGCTGACTGCTACATTATCCAGCCCTGAACCTGGCATTTTCCCCGAGAATATAACAACATGATTTTCAAGAGTCTCCGCGGCCTTTTTTCTAACGACTTATCTATTGATCTGGGTACTGCAAATACGCTGGTATATGTGCGTGGCCAGGGTATTGTCCTGAACGAGCCGTCGGTGGTGGCGGTGCGCATGGACCGTGGCCCGGGTGGACCGCAGTCGGTGGCAGCCGTGGGCAGCGAAGCCAAGCGCATGCTAGGACGTACGCCGGGCAATATTCGCACGATCAGACCGCTTAAAGACGGTGTGATCGCGGATTTCAACATGACCGAAGCGATGCTTCAGCACTTTATCAAGAAAGTACACGAATCACGTTTTCTGCGTCCGAGTCCCCGTGTCCTGGTATGCGTGCCCTGCAGTTCTACACAGGTAGAGCGAAAAGCGATCAAGGAATCGGCCGAAGGTGCCGGTGCACGTGAGGTATTTCTGGTGGAAGAGCCGATGGCGGCAGCCATTGGTGCCGGTATTCCGGTGCATGAGGCGCGCGGTGCAATGGTACTGGATGTTGGCGGTGGCACTTCCGAGGTAGCGGTAATTTCACTCAATGGACTGGTGTATTCCGCTTCGGTGCGTGTTGGCGGTGATAAATTTGATGAGGCGATTATCAACTTTGTACGGCGTAATTACGGTACGTTGATCGGTGAAACCACGGCCGAGCAGATCAAGATCAAGATCGGCCGTGCCTGGCCCGATGAAGAGGCTGAAGACTTATCAGTCTCCGGCCGTAACCTGGCCGAAGGCGTGCCCCGGCGGATTACCATCAACAGCAACGAAGTGCTGGAAGCCATGACAGAAAGCCTGTCCAGTATCGTCGATGAAGTCAAAGCCGCGTTGGAGCAGACACCACCTGAGTTGTGTGCAGATGTGGTGGAAACCGGCATCGTGCTGACCGGTGGCGGCGCATTATTGAAAGGGCTGGACCGTCTGATTTCCGAAGAAACCGGTCTGCCGGTGTTCGTGGCCGATGATCCGCTGACCTGTGTGGCCAGGGGTGGCGGCCGTGCGCTCGAGTTGATGGATGAAAGCCACGGAGATTTTTTCACCTTCAACTAAATTAAAAACATGACATACCGTGTCAGGTGACGATGCCTGACCTACCAGGCACACGATAAGAAATTGGCACATACAGAATCATCAGTTCCCAGTCGCTGGTTCGGCGCGGAAGGCACACGCACAGCGCGGCTGATGATGTATATCCTGCTGGCCATTGTATTGATGATGATGGACCAGCGCGGACATTACGTTCCCCGGGTACGCGGCGCGATGGAACTGGCATTTGAGCCTGTTTTCCATATCGTTGGCTGGCCGGCGGATGCCTGGCAAACGCTCGATCAGCGCACCCGTGCACGCAGTGAATTGATCAATGAAAACCAACAGTTATCGCAACAATTGTTGAAACTGTCGGGTTCAATACAAACCCAGGCGGCCCTGGTGCAGGAAAATCAGAGGTTGAGAGACCTGCTCAATGCGACCCGGGGCCGGGCTTATGATTTTCAATTTGCAGAAATGCAACGTGTGGACCTGGATCCATTCTCACACAAGGTCTGGATTGACCGTGGGGTTGATGACTCCGTGACTGTCGGCCAGGCCGTCATCGATGGCCTGGGTATTGTCGGACAGGTTGAAGATGTGCACCGGCATTTCTCGACGGTGCGGCTGATATCCGATCCGGATCACGCTTTACCGGTACAAATCAACCGGACCGGGCTACGAACAGTTGCTTTTGGCAGTGGTGAAACCTCCCACCTGTTAATGCCCCATGTGCCGTTGCAGGCCGATGTCAGCCCGGGCGACATGATCGTCACATCCGGTCTTGGCGACCGGTTTCCGCCCGGTTTTCCGGTTGGCGAAGTTGAACGTATAGAACGCGACAGCGGTGAGACCTTTGCCACGGTGTATGTACGGCCATTTGCGGCGCTCGACAGGGGGCGTGAGGTATTGCTTATCAAGCCACAGGCGGATACCGAACCACTGCGGGCAGAGCAACCATGACCAGTAGCCGGGAAAGCCGCAGCCTGATTTTTCTGACCATCATGGCAGCAATATTGCTGTCACTTTTACCTTTGCCGGAGATGTTATTGCCGTTCAAGCCCTATTGGGTGGCAATGGTGGTGATTTACTGGTCACTGGAAACCCGCGGAATCATTAGCCTGGGCCTGGCTTTTCTGATCGGGCTGGTGCTGGATGTCCTGAGTGGCAGCCTGATGGGTCTGCATGCACTGAGCCTGGTGGTAATGGTATTCCTGGTGCAGCGCTTTCGTTCCCGCCTTCGGTTCTTTCCACCATGGCAGCAGGCGTTCAGTGTCCTGGGTCTGCTGGTCAATGACCGCATTATTCTTATCTGGATAACCGTGCTGCTGGGTGAGTCATTACCCACCTGGAAGTACTGGCTGTCACCCCTGGTGGGGATGGCTTTGTGGCCCTGGTTGTTCCTGTTTCTTGACCGAATTCGTGCCAGGCAGCGTTTGCACAAGTCGTGATCAGCTACACCACCGATAACGCCATCAAGGATCAGCAGCAAGAGCAACAACTGTTCGAAAGCAGGGCCTGGACCGGATTCATCATTATCGTGGTGTGTATGCTGGCGCTGTTTGGCCGCTATGTCTGGTTACAGGTTTATTCCTATGAAGGGTTTTCCACGCGCTCGGAAAGTAACCGCGTCAGCGTAAGACCGGTGGTACCCAACCGGGGTTTGATCTATGACCGGCGGGGACGCGTGATTGCAGAAAACCTGCCAGCATACCGTCTGGAAATCACACCTGAGAAAGTATTGGGGAAAAGGTCGGGTCTCATGGCGTTACTGAATGAGTTGTCCACCATCATCAATCTTGACCAGGATGACCGGAAGAGTTTCAACAAGTCACGTCGCAACTACCGCGCATTTGACAGTGTTCCGTTGAAATTCAATCTGAGCGAACGGGAAGTAGCGCGGTTCGCAGTCAACCGGCACCGGTTTCAGGGTGCTGACGTTGTTCCATACCTGTCCAGGAATTATCCCTATGGTGAACTATTAACACACGTTCTTGGTTATACCGGCCGCCTGGACGCAGATGATATTGCCAGTGTGGATGGGGGTAACTACCGTGGCACACGCAGCATCGGCAAAATTGGCATAGAACAGTTCCGGGAAAAAGAACTGCATGGGACCAGTGGTTTTGAACGGGTTGAAACCAACGCCCGCGGCCGGGTATTGAATGTGCTGGAACGCCACGATGCAATTCCCGGGACCGATCTCGTGCTCTCCATTGATGTGGCCGTGCAACGCGCTGCCTGGGATGCATTGGGTGACCGTCCCGGTGCGGTAGTGGCCATTGATCCGGTCGACGGCAGTGTTATCGCGCTGGTCAGCAAACCAGCCTACGACCCGAATGCCTTTGTCCAGGGCATCAGTCAGCGGGCCTATCGCGACATACTCGATGCCCCCGGTCGGCCGTTGTTCAATCGTGCGCTGAAGGGTGGCTACCAGCCGGGTTCCACCTTGAAACCCTTCGTCGGTCTGGCCGGCCTGGAAATGGACCTGGTCACACCGCAAACCCGGGTGTTTTCAAATGGCAAATTTTATATCGAGGGCTACAGCCGCCCTTACCGCGACTGGAAGGACACCGGGCACGGCTGGGTAGACATAGGTTCGGCGCTGGAACAATCGGTGAATACCTATTTTTACCAACTGGCGATGGATATGGGCATCGACCGGATGCACCTATACCTTGCACAGTTTGGTTTTGGATCGGCCACGGGTATCGATGTGCCGGGTGAAGGCGGGGGTCTGTTGCCGTCACGCGAGTGGAAACGGGCTGCTCATGAGGAACCTTGGTATCCGGGTGAGACAGTGATAGCGGGCATTGGTCAGGGCTTCATGGTGGTAACACCGCTGCAACTGGCCAATGCGCTTGCCACACTGGTCAATGGCGGTACCCGTTTTGAGCCCAGGCTGCTGTACGCGACCAAACCTGCAGGTGTTGCAAGGGCCAAGCGGGTCCTGGCCCCGGTTGAAATGCAGGTGCCGGTCAGGGACCCGCAGGACTGGCAGGTCATCCTGGATGGCATGGACAGGGTGGTCAATGGCTTGCGTGGCACCGCCAGGCGCATTGCCGTTGATGGCCGTTACCGCACCGGCGGTAAAACCGGTACTGCGCAGGTATATAAACTCAACCGTGACAAGGACTATGACGAAAATGAACTGGCCGAGAACCTTCGTGACCACGCTTTGTTCATTGCCTTTGCACCGGTGGAGGCGCCGAGGATTGCGATTGCCGTGATCGTTGAGCATGGAGGGGCCGGTTCAAAGGCCGCCGCCCCGGTTGCCCGGGCTACGCTGGACGCCTGGCTGGACCAGGAAATTGAACCCGGGGCTCAACCATGAAGGCGCGGCTATGAAGCGCTGGTTTCCGGCATGGGTGGGCGCACCACGGCTGGACCCGGCTTTTGCTGGTCCTGCTGATGCTGATCATGGGCTTTCGGCTTGTTCGTTTTATATAGCGCTTCCGGGCAAAATATGGCCATGGTTAACCGGCAGGCGGCACGCCTTGGTTTGGGACTGGTTGTCATGCTGGTCATCAGCCAGGTGCCGCCGCGCATCCTGCGACTGTGGACGCCCTGGTTGTATGGTCTTGGCATTGCCCTGTTACTCGCGACCTGGGTGCTGGGTGTCGGCCGTGGCACCCAGCGCTGGCTGGATTTCGGGCTGCTGCGTTTTCAACCTTCAGAAATAATGAAACTGGCGGTACCGATGATGGTTGCCTGGTATTTGCACCCCAGGGTGTTGCCACCGGCCTGGAGGGCTGTCGGCGTAACCCTGGGCATACTGTTGATACCCACGCTGTTGATCGCGCGCCAACCCGATCTCGGCACGGCACTGCTGGTTGCAGCCAGCGGTGTGTTCACCCTGTATTTAGCCGGTTTGCGGTGGCGCATTTTATTCGGCTTTGCCGGCATGGCTGCCGCTGCTGCGCCGTTGTTTTGGCTGGTCATGAAAGAGTATCAACGCGACCGGGTGCGCACATTTTTGAATCCAGAAGCCGATCCGCTGGGCCATGGCTGGAATATCATCCAGTCAAAAATTGCCGTTGGCTCGGGTGGTTTGACCGGCAAGGGCTGGCTGAACGGCACCCAATCTAATCTTGAGTTCATTCCGGAACGCCACACCGATTTTATCCTGGCGGTGCTGTCTGAAGAATTTGGCCTGCTGGGTGTCATGTTATTGATGCTGGCCTATATGCTGTTGATCGCACGTGGTTTACACATTGCCAGCGTTGCACGTGATACCGGCTCAAGGCTGTTGGCCGGGGCCTTGAGCCTGACCCTGTTTGTATATGTACTGGTCAACGGTGGCATGGTGTCAGGGGTATTGCCGGTTGTTGGCGTACCCTTGCCGCTGATCAGCTATGGCGGCACCTCTGCCGTGACCCTGCTGGCCGGCTTCGGCATGATGATGTCCATTTACGGCCACAGGAAATTCATAAGCTGATGTTTAAATGTAAAACAGTGGTCTTTGCGATGACTCAAAAGCACTCGCAACCGCGGTTTTTGTCTCCGGTTCGGTTAAACTCTGCCACTGGGCTGATTAAAGGCCGTTTTACCATCCAACCTGGAATCATTGATTAATGTGGAAACTTATTTTTTTGGTACTTTTTTGCGTACCCGGCTTTGCTGCCGAACACCCCGGTGCTGAAGCGTTTGTAAAACGCGCAAGCGCGGAATACGGCCTGCAGGAGAGTGAAGTACGGGCCCTGTTGGCCGGTGCTGAATACAAGCAATCCATTGTCGATGCCATCAGCCGCCCGGCCGAGGGCAAGCCATGGCATCAATACCGGCCGATATTCTTGACCGACAAACGCATCAATGAAGGTATTGATTTTTGGCTTGAATACCGCGAACTGATCGCGGCAGCTTCGGAAAAGTATGGCGTGGATGAAGAAATCATCGTTGCCATCATTGGCGTGGAAACATTTTATGGCCGCATCACCGGCGGCTACCGCACCATCGATGCACTGGTTACACTGGGTTTTTATTATCCACAAAACCTTTCCTCTGACCGCTCTCCATTTTTTTCCAGTGAGTTGATGCACTACATCCAGCTGGCTGCCGAGGAAGGCCTGCCCGCTGCTGAAATCACCGGTTCTTATGCGGGCGCAATGGGTATGGGTCAGTTCATGCCCAGCAGTTATCGTGAATACGCGGTGGATTTTGACGGAGACGGTAGCCGTGACTTGTGGCGCTCAACAGCCGATGTCGTCGGCAGCGTAGCCAATTACCTGCACCGGCATGGCTGGCAACCGGGACAACCGGTAACCCGCCGTGCCTTTGCATCAGGGAGCGCCGCTTTTGACGAGATTTCAACGCGAAACTTCACCCCTACACTGAGTGTTGCCGAGTGGCAGGAGAAGGGCTTCAGGAGTTCAAATGAACTATCGCCGGAGCTACCTGCAGCAGTTTTGAAACTGGTCGAGGAGGAACGTAACACCTATTGGCTGACATTCAGGAATTTTTACGTTATTACCCGCTATAACCGCAGCCCGCGTTATGCGATGGCGGTTTACCAGTTAAGTGAGGAAATCAAGCAGGGCATGGGCGGTACCTGATGAAGAGACTGGTTTTCCTGCTACTGGTGACGGCATTGCTGCTGGCAGCCTGTGCGGGCGACAAGAAAAAGGATTCAGGCCAGGGCGATGGCCCTTCAAGCCGCCACATCACCCCTGCCGATGTGCATGACGCGGTACCGAAAAATGAACCATTGGCCCGCTATGGTAATCACAGCCCTTATACGGTGCTAGGCAAGACTTATACGGTATTGTCTTCCAGCAAGGGCTACCACGAGCGCGGTATTGCATCGTGGTATGGCAGCAAGTTTCATGGCCGGCGCACATCGAGTGGTGAGTTGTATGACATGCACCTTGCCACCGCGGCGCATAAAAGCCTGCCGTTGCCGACCTATGCAGAAGTCACCAATCTTGATAACGGCCGCAAGATGATCGTCAAAATAAACGACCGCGGCCCGTTTCATGACGGTCGCATCATTGACCTGTCCTATGCGGCGGCAATCAAGTTGGGTGTGGATAAAACCGGAACAGCACGGATAGATGTGCGGGCTATTGATGTCAAAACATCAAGACGGTCCTCGGTAAAGGTGGCTGACGGAACATTTTTGCAGGTTGGTGCATTCAGCAAACGTAAAACTGCGGATGAACTGGCGGGGAAAATGGTCGCTGCGCAACTCAAGCCTGTCTCGGTTCAGAAAAGCCGGGGATTGTATAAAGTATGGATAGGGCCGTATGCTTCCGAGGCGGAAATTGAAGCCAGCATGCGGCGGGTAGTTGAACTGGGTTATGAACGCCCGCATAAAGTGAATCGCTAGGGGTGAATCGCTAGGGGTGAATCGCTAGGGGTGAATCGCCAGGAATTAGCCTGGCGGCAATATTACGGAATACTGGTTGACCATGAAGAAGATCCTGTTATTAATCGCCATTGCCATCAGCATACCGCTTGCAGCAGTGGCCCAGCGCCCCACGCCGGCACCACCGAAGGGCATGCCCATACCGGCGGCACCGGCACTGGGTGCAAACAGCTATATCCTGATGGATTTCAATTCCGGCCACGTGCTGGTTGAGAGCAATCCTGATATGCCGGTTGAGCCTGCCAGCATTACCAAGGTGATGACCAGTTACGTGGTGTTCACGGAACTGGCCAGTGGCAACGTAAAGCTGGATGACCTGGTCAATATCTCCGAAGCGGCCTGGCGTACGGGCGGTTCGCGCATGTTCATCGAGCCCTCAATGGAGGTCACGGTTGAACAGTTGCTAATGGGTATGGTGATCCAGTCCGGCAATGATGCCAGTGTTGCACTGGCAGAGCACCTGGCCGGTACTGAAGAAGCATTTGCCGGTTTGATGAACCACTACGCCACCCAGCTGGGCATGACCAACAGCAATTTTACGAATTCCACCGGCCTGCCGCATGAGGACCACTACACCACCGCCCGTGATGTCGCCCTGCTGAGTATTGCCCTGATTGCCGACTTCCCGGAGTATTACCGCTGGTATTCGGAAAAAGAATACAGTTTCAATAATATACGTCAGCACAACCGCAATAACCTGTTGTGGCGTGACCCGGCGGTTGACGGCCTGAAAACCGGCCACACTCAGGCCGCCGGTTATTGCCTGGCTGCCTCCGCCAAGCGCGATGGTATGCGCCTGGTAAGCGTGGTCCTGGGGTCCAGCTCAGAGTCAGCGCGTGTCAGCGAAAGCCAGAGCCTGCTTAACTATGGATTCCGTTTCTTTGAAACCGTCCAGTTATACAAGGCCGGTCAGGAACTGGCGCAGGGCAGGGTCTGGAAAGGCGAAAAAGAACAGATCCGGCTGGGTATCCGCGATGAGCTGTTTGTCACCATACCCCGGGGTCGTTACGACGATCTCGATGCACAGGTTGAGATGCGGCCGGAGTTGATCGCACCGCTGGTCGAGGGTGAAAAAGTCGGGCAGATTTCCATACGCCTGGAAGACGGTGAAATAACAAGCCGCGGTCTGATCGCACTGGAATCAGTCAACGAGGCCGGATTCTTCGGTCGTGCATGGGATGGTATGAGTATGTGGTTTGGCGGTTTGTTTGGTGATGAGTGATGGCCTCGAAGCACCCGCCAAAACCGGAGCTTGACCAGCAGGAAACACTGCTTGAGTTCCCGTGCAAATTTCCCATTAAGGCCATGGGCCGCAGTGAGGACGGTTTCGAGGCCCTGGTGACAAATATCATCCTGACCCATGCCGCAAAATTTGCCGGTGTAGCGGTGACAACAACCCCCAGTAGTTCGGGCAATTACATTTCGGTTACCGTGACCATCGAGGCTGAATCAAAGGCTCAACTGGATCGTATTTACCAGGATCTGACTGATTGCGAGCAAGTGCTGGTATCACTGTAATGCCGGCCCCGATACTGAATGTCCGACGCCTTGGCCGGCTGGATTACGAACCCGTCTGGCGGGCCATGCAGACATTTACCGATCAACGTGATGAAAACACAGCCGATGAACTGTGGCTGGTAGAGCACCCGCCGGTATTCACCCAGGGACAGGCCGGTCGTGCGGAAAACATCCTGGCGCCGGGCGATATCCCGGTGATCCAGGTCGATCGTGGCGGGCAGGTCACCTATCACGGTCCCGGCCAGATCGTAGCTTATCCGTTGATCGATATCGGCAGGCTGGAGATGGGGGTTCGCAAGCTGGTGAAGGGCATCGAACAGGCCATCATCGATGTGCTGAAAAGTTACGCAGTTGATGCACAGCTACTGGCGGGTGCTCCGGGCGTGTATATCGACGGGGTCAAAATCGCAGCATTGGGCTTGCGGATTCGCAAGGGCAAATCATTTCACGGGCTCTCGTTTAATATTGATATGGACCTGGAACCCTTCCAGCGTATCAATCCCTGCGGCTTCGAAGGATTACAGGTAACGAATCTGTCAGCATTCACCGAAGTAAGCATGTCTGAGGTTGAAGACCGACTGATTGCCGGTTTGAGCAGGGTTTTAGGCTACAATGACCGGTTCATCGAGGTGGCAGACAGTCTGCCATCAGACGGATACCTTAAACGGATTAAAGCAGCAAGTGACAGACCAGAATAAAATACCGATTAATGTCGGCACAAAGGAACTGGGTGCAGACAAGCTGGCACGCAATACGGCCCGCTTCGATCAGGATGCACCCATATTGCGCAAACCGCCATGGATCCGGGTGCGTCTGCCTGCGGGAAACGCGGTGGCTGATCTGAAGGCCCGTCTGCGTGATAACCACCTGGTTACAGTCTGTGAAGAAGCCACCTGCCCGAATATTCATGAATGTTTCAACAAGGGTACAGCCACCTTCATGATCCTCGGTGAAATTTGCACCCGCAGGTGTTCATTCTGTGATGTTGCCCATGGCCGGCCCAAACCACCGGATGAGACCGAGCCGGAAAACCTGGCCCGAACCATCCGCGATATGAATTTGCGCTACGTGGTGATTACCTCGGTGGACCGCGATGATCTGCGTGATGGTGGTGCTGAACACTATGTACGTTGCCTTAGTCGAATACGCGAACTGTGCCCGGATATCAAACTGGAGATACTGGTTCCTGATTTTCGTGGCAAAGGCCGTATGGAAAGGGCCCTGGAAATTCTCGAAACTTCACTGCCGGATGTATTCAACCACAACCTTGAAACCGTCAAATCCCTGTATCCGAATGTCAGACCGGGGGCAGATTACGAATGGTCGCTGAAATTATTGCAGCGCTTCAAAGCACAACACCCGGACATCCCGACCAAATCAGGCATCATGCTGGGTCTTGGCGAGACGTTTGAGCAGGTTGAACAGGTATTGAAAGACCTGCGGGCACATGATGTGGACATGGTTACGATAGGCCAGTACCTACAGCCGACACCTCACCATCACCCGGTGTTGCGGTTCTGGACACCGGAAGAATTTGAAAATTTTGCTAAACTTGGTTATGAGATGGGTTTTACACACATGGCCTCGGGGCCATTGGTGCGGTCTTCCTATCACGCGGACCTGATGGCTGAGGAATCCGGCCTGATCGGTTGAGTGGCTCACGGTAATGGGGACGTCATGGCCTTTTACCTTGGCGTTTTTTTTGGTCAACTAAACTTTTGACCCTTGCACCACGGGATTAGCAAGTGCTTAATAGCATGAAGAATTTTAGCTAACCCGGCAACTCAATGCCGGGTTTGCGGTCAGTAGGGTGCCGGCCAGGGGTTAATTAAAGTCATTAAATGTTGGAGTAAGAGAGTTTGAGAGCAATCAAGTTATTATTTGTAGTCATCATCAGCACCTCGGTGTGGGCTACCACACAGCCGACCGAGCAAGTGTTGTTCAAGCCCAGTCTGGAGCAGCGCCTGCGCAGTAACCTGGCGACCAAGTTCCTGGCCAACTGGCATTACAAGGATACACGTCTTGATGACGAACTCTCGGTAAAAATCTTTGATCGCTACCTCGATTTGCTCGATCCGAATTTCACTTTTTTCCTGGCCTCGGACATCGAGACCTTTGGGCCTTACCGGTTGCATCTCGACGATGCATTACAGCATTCCAATCCGTCGCCTGCATATGAAATGTTCAATGTATACGTTGAACGCGTCCGTGAACGCGTCGTATTTGCCCGCGAACAACTCAAAGAACCGATGGACTTCACCATTGATGAAAGTTATGCCTGGGATCGCAGTGAAACGGAATGGGCCAAATCAGAAGCCGAGCTTGATGAGTTCTGGCGTCAGCGGGTTAAAAACGATTTTCTGCGTTTGCGTCTGTCCGGTAAAGAAGACGAAGCCATTATTGAAACACTCGACGACCGCTATAAGAACCTGGACCGGCGGATTTCGGAGTTGAATTCTGACGATATATTCCAGTTCTTCATGAATGCCTTTGCGCAATCGATCGAACCACATACCGCCTACATGTCACCACGTAGTTCCGCGAATTTCGAAATTTCCATGCGCTTGTCACTGGAAGGAATCGGCGCCTTGCTGGGACGCGAAAACGAATACACCAGCATCGCCAGTGTTGTGCCGGGCGGGCCGGCTGACAAAGAGGGCAGTCTCAAGGCCGGTGACCGCGTCACCGCAGTGGGCCAGGGTCGTGAGGGCAAACTGCAGGATGTTATAGGCTGGCGGGTAGACGATGTTGTTGACCTGATCCGTGGCGCCAAGCATACCGTGGTGCGGCTCGAGGTTTTGCATGAAGATACCGGAATTGACGGTCCCACGACGATTATAGAGATCGTCCGGGACGAGGTAAAACTGGAAGAGCAGGCGGCAAAAAGCCGTATCATCGAGGTACCCGGTGAAGGTGAAGAAATGGTCAAGGTCGGGGTAGTTGATCTGCCGGTGTTCTACCTGGATTTCAACGGCCGGGCAAAGAATTTGCCGGACTACCGTTCCAGTACCCGCGATGTCAAAAAACTGATCAATGAAATGAAGGCCGAAGGCATCGAGGGTCTGATCATTGACCTGAGAAACAATGGCGGGGGTTCCCTGCTTGAAGCAACAACCCTGACCGGCTTGTTTATTGACGAAGGCCCGGTTGTGCAGGTACGCAATTCCAGTGGCCGAATCAGTACCGAGGAAGACACCGATCCCGGTATGACCTGGGACGGCCCGCTTGCCGTGCTGGTCAATCGCTACAGCGCCTCCGCTTCAGAGATTTTCGCCGCTGCAATACAGGATTACGGCCGTGGCCTGATCATTGGTGAAACTACTTTTGGCAAGGGCACGGTGCAAAACCTTGTAGACCTTGATGATTACGCACCTTCCAGTGATTCGGGAAAAATGGGACAACTGAAGATCACCATGGCGCAGTTTTTCCGTGTCAATGGCGGTTCGACACAAAACCGTGGTGTGGAACCCGATATTCACTTCCCGTCGGCCGGCGACCCCGAAGATTACGGTGAACGCTCACTCGATAACGCCCTGCCATGGACTAGTATTGCCTCGGCAAACTTCACCCGCGAGGGCAACATGGATCGCATGGTGGCAGTGGCAGACTTCCGCTATCACGACAGGATTGCAGACAACCAGGAATTTATATGGCTGCTCAGCGATGTTGAGGAATTCAACCTTAACAAGGACAAAAAAGAAATCTCATTACTCGAAAGCACACGTCGGGAAGAGAAAGATGAAGCCGAAGCCAAGCGCAAGGCCCGCAAAGCAGCACGGGATGACAACGGCCCATTACTGGAAGAATCGGATGCTCTCGCTGCTGCCGGTGAGCCCATTGAAGCTACGGTTGATGATGAAGACGCGGATGCCGATGACGAAGAAGAGGATGATGACCGTCCTGACCTGTTATTGCGCGAGTCAGCACGTATCGTGGGTGATATGATTGAGCTGGGCAGCGATGAGCCAACCCTGGCCAGGCAGTTCTCACTACTGGGCAAAGAAGCCATATCCGACAGCCTCAATTAACCGTATGGTGCGTAATTTATTATGAAACAGGCTCTACTGAGTCTGTGCCTTATTGCATTGACCCTGGATTGCAGTGCTGATCAGCAGCCCAAGCCAAACCGGGTTAATTTCAATCTCCGAAATTAACTCAGTTATTTTTTCCGCCAAGCCCCGCTGGCATCACGGATGTAATTGCCCCGAAGCGTTTTATCAATCGCAGTATTGCCACCAACCCTTTCGACCTCTGTAAGGCTGGTGCCCTGTTTAGCCGCAATTTTCTGATAACCGGCCTTGCGTTTGGCGTTTACATCTTTGACCAGTTTTTTGATATCCGCGGGTACATTGTTTGCCACCAGGCCAATATAGCCATTAGCCTGTTCGCCAATCAGGCCGTTGGCCTTGGGCTGTGTCAAAGGGCTGGCTGCGACGGCAACAGATACTGCCATCATGCTGAGAAGCAGTGCAAGAAATACGTTGCTGATCCAGTTGTTCCGTTTCATCATCATGGTTCCATTCATCTCATTTATCCAATTCGGACTTTTCCTGTTACCCGGCGCCATCAGAACATGTCGTCTTCAAGCAGTTCTTCGACCTGTTTTTCAACCTTGATCAGGATTTCGTGTTTGATATTGATGTTCATATTGATTTCAATCGGTTTGTCCGGCGCTTCGATCTTGACGGTCGGTGTGCATGCCGCACCCAGAAACAGAAAAGCTACAAATATCGATAATCGACTCATTACATCACCACCGGCCCGTTGTCCTGACTTGTTGTCCTGATAATCTACACTAACAGCTTGGGCTGAATATGTCCTGAACACGGCATGAAAATTCAACTATTCGATCCCGATCTGTTTCAGAATCGATTCTTCGAAGTCACCGGTAATAAATAAGGCCTCGAAAAGTTCGGGTAGTGAACCGCTGATATTCAGGTTGAACACAATTGGATGCCCGCCGTATAGATCAGGATTTTCTCCCTCGAGGCGGATCGCAATCTGGTAGGTACCGTCTGACTGATAATCGACCGTACCGGAAAAATCCTGGTACTGAAAATTTTCCAGTGCCTGCAAGCCGATATTGCTGCCCGCAACACCTTCTTTTGTATAAGCCAGGCGACCGGGGGCGGTGGAGTTTGAATATCCCATTTTTAATATACACGCCTGTTTGATCGCTCCCTGCAGGCAATGAAATATCAAGAAACCCCGCTCCTTCCAACCCGTCGATGTCAGCAAATTTCCAGTAAACGGCCGAGGTTGATGTGCGTTAATTCAAGCGTGGTGTCTTCAATCCTGTTTTGTGAATATCGCAGGTTGCCGAGAGTCAACTGGCCATCAAATACTTCCGCAGACAGGTTTTTCAGGCCAAAAGTTTCCATGTTTTCAAGCTTCAGCTCAGTGCTGATATTTTTCACATCAATACCGCCGGCCAATTCGACGTCTTCAATTGAGACCGGGCCGTCAGCAGATATTGTGTTGCCATAGCTTGTGTTTAAGGTGAAGCTGGCTTTCCGGGCACTGCTTTCCAGCATTGAGGCACCCATTTCGTACCCCGTGATGGTCATTTTGGCCGTCATCGTATCGTCTACCATCACAGTGCCCTGCAGGCCGATATGGCCATCGGTCAGCTTGATGGATGCTGGTAATTCAAAATGCGCCACACGCAGTAAACTGCCCAATTGTGTCAGCTTGATGGTCGCGGGTGGCAGCGTGATGTTCCATTGTCCGGCTTGTGTGTTACCTGCAAAATCAATTGGCATTTCCGGTCCGGTGTCAAACTTCACAGTGCCCGCCCCATTGACGTCGGCATCTCCGGACAATGTAAGAGTGACATCAAAATCAAAACCCGCCCATGTTTCACCCTCATATTCGGTGGCGAACCCCTGTGTTTTAATGCTTATAATTCCACCGTCACGAGATGTGAATGCTGCTTCAATGGACAGTTTATCGGCTGTTACGGTCATGGGCGCGACTGGTTGTCAGCGGGTAAGCTGATCACCGGGTAGACAAATTCGAAGTTTCCCGATTTGCTTGAAATCTAAAGTCTGATCGTAAACCTGGAAAGTACCGGTGCTTGAAAGTGACAGCGTGTTTGCTTTCAGTTCCAGCTCATCGGACGCATAGGAGAAGGGCTGCATTTTCTACCCAGTTCAATGTGGCCACACCCCTCGCTGTGCTGGTGTACGGACTGGAAAAATCCTCAATTTCAATATGCAGTTCGCTGGTATGCAGACTGACGCTGGTCGCGGAGGAAGTGAGGTCGAGCCTGATGTCACCGTTAAATTCCACTGACGAATCCGGGCCGGGTTGAATGACAAAGCTGCTGTTGGCAGCAACTTCAGCAATCGCGATTGCAACCGGCTGAGACTCGCGCTGCAGTTCCGGGATGATGCTTGCGAGCAGTTCATTTATTCTGCCGGCCTTATCCTGGTATTGAATGCCGGCAGCTTGCGACAGCCTTACCCTGATATTTTCTTGTTCGCGGCTTGCCAGCAACCCAGCATCAATGCTCAGCGTCCCATCATAAAATTTTACTTGCAGGTTCCCGGCGGCCAGTGATAAATATTCAATCTCCTGCCGCTCTTTGCCTGCAAAACGGGCCTCTGCGGTCAGCTTCCCGCTCAGGTGGGTCAACAGGCCACCCGTGGCCTGCAGCAATACCGGGTCCAGCCAATCCGGGTCTGCTGAGCCGGCATCAAAAACCAGCTGGATAAGGGTGGTGTTATCCAGCTTCCTTTCTGTTTGTTCAAGCGACACGTTCAACCATGGCGGCGAACTGTTTTCGGCCGGAAAGCGGATATTGGCCTGCACAGAATTCGTGGTTACATCGACACTTAGCCGGCCACGGACACCTGGGTGATCTTCAATGCTGACGTTTGAAATGAAATGATAATCATTGTCTGCACGCGGGGCCAGGTTGAGCGCCTGGAAATCCAGCACCAAGGGTTTACCCGCATCGATGTTGCCGGGCTGAATACCGGTGACTTTATGTAAAACCACTTTTAAGCGGTCGATTGATAGCTCTGGAATCCGCCCGGTGAGTTTTGTAACGGGCAGCGACAGGTCTTCCATCGTCAGGATATCGGTAGTGTTGCCTTCGGTGGTCTGCATATGGACATCAAGCGAGATCGAGCCAATAGCTGTTTTCAGGCCCTGGTAAGTGAAACGAATATCTGCAGCATCAAGTGCCATGCTGGCGGACCGGAGTTCGCCTTTTACTCTCAACAAATTGATATTGATGCCGGTGAAGCCCGGATAGCCAGCTTCCAGCTTTACCAGTTGCCAGCCTGGCGGCAATTGCCTGGCGATAACAAATGATAACCACCATGGCGAGGCAGCATAAAAACCAGCCATCAAAGTAAACAGGACCAGCAACAGCTTGCGTGCAAGTTTCATTTTATTGAATCAATCGGTGTTTGATTTGTTCAAGATGTAAATGACACCCCGTTGCACAGAATGAGCATGCTGAAGATGTTACAGTGCTTGAATACGATGGAGCAAGCCAACAGGGCAAACGAGGAGCACGATGGATAAAGCCGAATCAACAGTCAGGGACATCCTGGCCCTGGCCGAAGTCGGGGTGGATGGTGAGCAGCCCTGGGATTTACAGGTACACAGCAATGATTTTTACCGCCGGCTTCTCGGCCAGGGCTCGATGGCTTTGGGTGAAACCTACATGGACGGTCTGTGGGACTGCGAACAGATCGATGTTTTTATTTACAAGGTCACGCGCGCGGGCCTGGAGACCAGGATTTCAGTATTGAGTCTTTTGTGGCCGGTATTGTGGTCCAAGATGGTCAACCTGCAGAGTAAAAACCGGGCTTTTAACATCGGCAAACATCATTACGACATCGGCAATGAACTGTTCAAGCTGATGCTGGATGAAAGCATGGCCTATACCTGTGGCTACTGGCGTAATGCTGACAATCTTGCCGATGCGCAACAGGCCAAGATGGACCTGGTGTGTCGCAAGATGGGCCTGGAGGCCGGTATGCGGGTGCTGGATATCGGCTGTGGCTGGGGAAGTTTCGCCCGTTACGCTGCACAAAATTATGGCGTTAGTGTGGTTGGCGTTACGGTTTCGCAGGAACAGATCGACCTGGGCCGGGATATGTGTTCAGGTCTTGATGTGGATCTGCGTTACCAGGACTACCGGGATGTCGAAGGCCGGTTTGACCGGGTGGTCTCGATCGGTATGTTCGAGGCCGTGGGCCCAAAGAACTTCCGCACCTTCATGCAGACCGTGGAACGCTGCCTGGAGGATGACGGCTTGTTCCTGCTACATACCATCGGTACCAATGCCCCGGATTTACAGGCCGATCCATTTACCATCAAGTACATCTTCCCCGGTGGCTACCTGCCCTTGCAAAAGCAGATCGATGCTGCCTCGCAGGGCGTTTTCATCATGGAGGACTGGCACAATCTCGGTGGTGACTATGATCCAACCCTGATGGCGTGGGTGGCCAATGTTGACGCCGCCCGGCAACAGCTTGAAGAACTTGGTTATGACAAACGCTTTTACCGGATGTGGACTTACTGGCTGCTTTCCGCCGCAGGCTCGGACCGGGCCAGGCGCAATCAACTCTGGCAGATGGTGTACTCAAAGAAGGGGCTGGACAACGGCTACATACCTGTTCGATAAAGTTTAAATCACGACAATGCAATTTTCTCCATCACAGCCCATTTTAAGGGTCGCCCTGCCGGTGCCGCTCAGACAGGTTTTCGACTACTTGCCTGCTGAAAATGAAACAAGTCCCCGGCCGGGTATGCGCGTCCTGGTGCCTTTCGGCCGCCGCAAGATGGTCGGCGTGATCGTGGCTGTCGCCGATAAGAGTGACTTGCCGCTCGCCAGGCTCGCAACCGTGATTGCATACCCCGATGACCAACAGACAGCCCTCAGCAACGAAACCCTGGGTCTGCTCAAGTGGTGCTGGCGGTATTACAAGCATGCGCCGGGTGAAGTGGTGTTCAATGCATTGCCACCGATGCTGCGGAAATTTGACGGTAGAATTCCACCGCTGCCATTGCAATACCGTCTATCCGTTGCGGGCGAAGAGAGACTGAACCAACCGCCAGGGCGGATAAAGGCACAGATTCGATTGCTTGAGGAGATGCGCGCAGGGCCGGTCACGGAATTGCAGTTGCGGGCGGTTTCTCCAGCGTGGCGAAAAACACTTGCGCGTTTGCTGGATCAACAATGGGTATGTTCGGAAACCCAGACCGCCGCGCAGCTGAATCCGGTTAAGGGGCCGGTGCTGCTGGATGAGCAGCAGCGTGCAGTTGCCGGCATCGGCAATACTCTCGGCGATTTTCATTGTCATTTGCTTGATGGCGTCACCGGTAGCGGAAAAACGGAGGTGTATCTGTGCCTGCTTGAGCAGGTGCTGAAAAAAGGTGGGCAGGCCTTGTTGCTGGTGCCGGAGATCGGCTTGACGCCGCAGTTGCTGAGCCGCTTCAAGAAGCGCCTTGGCTTTGAGCCGGTGGTCACGCATTCGGGTCTCAGTGAAGGCCGGCGTCTGAAAGCATGGGCGATGGCGAAAAGCGGTCTGGCGAGACTGGTGATCGGCACGCGTTCGGCCCTGTTCCTACCCATGCCGGACCTGCAACTGATCATTCTCGATGAGGAACACGATGCCTCGTTCAAACAGCAGGATGGTTTTCGTTATTCCACCCGGGATGTGGCGGTCAAACGTGCCGCCGGTCTGGCGGTGCCGGTGGTGCTGGGCACGGCAACACCGTCGCTTGAAACTTTCAATAATGCGGTTAGCAGCCGTTATCACTGGCATCGACTCCGGCAACGTGCCACCGGGGCCACTGAGCCGCGCTGGCGTGTACTGGACCTGATTCAACAGACCATGACCGGGGGTATCTCTGCAACCGCCATGCAGGCCATTGGCGAGACACTGGGGAAAGGTGAACAGGTACTGGTTTTTCTGAACCGCCGGGGTTATGCACCGGTGCTTCTTTGCCATGAATGTGGCTGGCACGCAGCCTGTCAGCGCTGTGACGCCAACATGACCTGGCACAAGGCCACCCGCAGGTTGTTGTGTCATCACTGTGACAGCGGTGCGCGGGTACCGGTCATGTGCCCGGAATGTGGTGCCGATGCTTTGCAGGGCGCAGGCGAGGGCACCGAACAGCTGGAACAGATGTTGGGCGAGGCCTTCCCGGAAACTCCCTTGCTGCGTTTTGACCGCGATACGGTGCGTAAAAAAGGTGAATTTGAACGTCTTTCAGAGCAGGTAAAAAGCGGCGGGTCCTGTTTATTGGTTGGCACCCAGATGCTGGCCAAGGGCCACCATTTTCCACAGGTGACCCTGGTGGTGATCGTCAATCTTGACCAGGCTTTATACAGCGCAGATTTCCGTGCACTGGAACGCATGGGGCAATTGATGGTACAGGTCGCCGGCCGCGCTGGCCGTGACCAGTTGCCGGGCGAAGTCATTCTGCAAACACATTATCCCCGGCATGAATCCTTGCTTACATTGCTGTCTTCCGGTTATGAAAGCTTTGCCAGGGACATCTGTGCGGATAGACAGACGGCTTGTCTGCCACCGTTCAGTTTCCAGGCATTGTTGCGTTCAGATGCCCATGACAAGGGCGATGTCAGGGCCTTCCTGGAGCAGGCGAAACAAAGTTTTCCGGGCGGGGAAGCCCTGGTTTACGGACCATTTCCGGCCATGATGGAGCGCAGGAGCGGGCGCACACGGTGGTATTTACTGGTGCAGGCAGATAAACGATCAACGTTGCACCGACAGCTGGAACAATGGGTTTCGAAGTTGCATAAGCTTGCCACGGCACGCAAGGTGCGCTGGGCAGTAGATGTTGACCCACAGGATTATTGATCGTGACCAATGACACTGATGTAGTCCCACCTGTTTAAGAGACCATAAACGGTTGAAAAAGCACCGTATCGTACCTATAAAACAATCAGCTCCGTTATTGGAGTGGCAACTGCGGATTTAGCCCATGGAATCTACCGAAATAAAACCACAAACAGAATCTCAACAACACCCGGAACGTGCTGCCTTCAAGCAGCTCAGCAAGGTCGCCAACCAGCTCATCATCGGACAGGAACGATTGATGGAGCGCTTGGTCATGGCCCTGCTATGCAATGGCCATTTACTGGTCGAGGGTGCGCCGGGTCTTGCCAAGACGACGGCCATCAAGGTGTTGGCGGAACGAATCGAGGGTGATTTCCATCGCATCCAGTTTACCCCCGACCTGTTACCGGCTGACCTGACCGGTACGGAAATATACCGGCAGCAGGAAGGCACGTTCGAGTTTCAGCAAGGGCCGATTTTCCACAACATGATACTCGCCGATGAAATCAACCGTGCGCCGGCCAAGGTCCAGTCCGCCATGCTCGAGGCCATGGGTGAGCACCAGGTGACCGTGGGCAGGGTTACCTACCCGATGCCAAAGCTGTTCCTGGTGATGGCCACGCAAAGCCCGATCGAGCAGGAAGGCACCTACCCGTTGCCCGAGGCTCAACTGGACCGTTTCCTGATGCACGTGTCAATCGGTTACCCCGACGCAAAGGCAGAACAGGACATTCTCGAACTGGCCCGCGGCCAGGCGCGTGACGAACTGGGTAATAAACCCGAGCCCCGAATGCTGGTGACCCAGCAACAGGTATTTGAAGCACAAAGACAGGTGCTGGATCTGCACATGGCACCGGCACTGCAGGAATATATCGTGCAACTGGTGCTCTCGACCCGTGATCCGGGCAAGTGGGACGAACAACTTGGGTCACCTGGTCAGCTACGGCGCCAGTCCGAGGGCCACGATCGGGCTGGATCGCTGTGCGCGGGCACGGGCCTGGCTGGATGACCGTGATTTTGTGTCGCCCGATGACATTCACGCGGTGATTCACGAAATAATGCGTCACCGGGTGTTGTTGTCTTATGAAGCGGAAGCGGATGGCGTCACCGTGGATGAGCTGGTCAATCGCCTGCTGGACCTGGTTCCCGTTCCATGACTGACGTTTTACCCGGGGATGGTATACATTTAAGTGCTTCCGAGTTGATTGCATTGAAACCGCGTTGCAATGCGCTGAGCTTGCCGATGCACCGGCCCTCTGTTTCCGCCCTGGCGGGCGCTTACCGCTCACGCTTCCGTGGTCGTGGTGTGGATTTTGTGGAGTCGCGTGCTTACCTGCCCGGTGACGATATCCGCAATATGGACTGGCGCGTAACCGCACGCACAGGCAAGCCGCACACCAAGATTTTCCAGGAAGAACGCGAACGTCCGGTACTGGTGGTTGTGGATGCCAGTCCCAGTCTCTATTTTGGTACCCGCACACGGCTTAAATCTGTTGCAGCAGGACAACTGGCGGCATCCGTTGCCTGGGCTGCTGTGCGACGGGGTGACCGCATCGGTGCGTTTTTATTCGCAGGGGATAAACATCGTGAATTGCGACCAGCCGGTGGGCGCCGGGGTGCCATGCGGGTAATCCAGGGGCTGGTGGACTGGCTGGATCCGGAATCAAGCCAGCAGGGCCATGCACCACTTTCGGCCTCGCTGGAACGTGTCCGCCATGCCGTGCGTCCGGGCAGCCTGGTACTGATCATCAGCGATTTTTTCAACCTTGACGAACAAAGCCATCGCCACCTGTCACGTCTGCGGCAACACAACGATGTGATCGGCTGCCAGGTCATGGATCCTGCGGAGCAGTTTCTGCCTGCGGGAAGGTTTCCGATTTCTGATGGTGAGCGCAGCGCCATGCTGGATACGCACCAGGCGACCTCGCGCAGGCAGTTTGACCTGATGAGTGCGCAGCACGCGAAATACCACGGCGTATGTTTCAGCGTCATAAATGCGGCTGGATGGTGTTAAACACCACCGATGACCCGGTGGAAGTGCTGGGTCGTGAATTACGTATGCTCGTAGGGCGCGGGGCAGATGAACCCGGATCTTTGTCACAGTTACGCGATATCCATGCTGCACCGCCAGTCCCCTGGTGGCCGCCGGCACCGGGCTGGTGGTTGCTGGCCGTGTTGGTACTGATATTGCTGACCTGGCTGGGTCGACGCGTACTTGCGCGCATCAGGGTCCATCAACGGCGTAAACAAATGCTGGGCTGGATAGATCATTTGAATACAACAATCGATCCCCGGCGCGACCCCCAGGCCTGGTTATCCACGCTTAATCGCATATTCAAATTGGTCGCACTGAGGGCTTTCCCCGGGCAACATTGTGCAGCACTGGCCGGTTCGGACTGGGCGGATATTTCTGATCGCCAAAATGGAAAATGTGCAATCGGTTGAATCGCTTGCCGTACTGGCTTCGGGTCCGTATGACCCAGCGCCACAGTTTGACCCTGCCACCATGAGTGTCCTGGCACGTGTCTGGATCAGGCAGCATGGCTGAAGACGTATTCACCATCGGGTTCACCATTGCCTGGCCGTGGTTGCTGCTACTGGCGCCGTTACCCTGGTTATTGCGGCTATTGATACCACCTTCACCCTCAGGCGATTTGCAGGCCTTGCGTGTACCCTGGTTCTCAGCGGTGGCCGGTGGCAAGGCGGGCTGGATGCGTCGACCATGGCTGGCGATGGTCGCTACGCTGGTCTGGTTGCTGCTGGTTGTCGCTGCATCAAGACCGCAGTGGATAGGTGAGATCGAGAGCCTGCCGGTCAGCGGGCGGGATTTGCTGCTGGCTGTTGATATTTCCGGCAGCATGGACACCCAGGACATGATCCTGAACAAATCGGCAGTGAATCGCCTGAAAGTGGTCAAGAAAGTTGCCGGTGAGTTCATCAAGCGCCGTCACGGCGACCGTGTCGGCCTGATCCTTTTCGGTAGCCGTGCCTACCTGCAAACACCATTGACCTTCGATACCGAGACTACGGCCACGTTGCTGGATGAATCAGAAATTGGCCTGGCCGGACGGGAAACCGCCATTGGTGATGCCATTGGCCTGGCGGTCAAAAGGCTGCGGGATGACGCGACTTCCGACCGCGTGCTGGTATTGCTGACCGATGGCGCCAACACATCCGGTGAAGTGCAGCCTTTGCAGGCTGCCGAGTTCGCTGCCCGTGACGGCCTTACCATTTATACGGTGGGCGTAGGTGCGGATGAAATGATGGTTCAGGACTTTTTCGGCAGCCGTGTGGTCAACCCGTCGGCGGATCTCGATGAAGAAACCCTGCGTACCATTGCCGAGCAAACCGGGGGTAGGTACTTCAGGGCCCGTGATGCCAGGGGTCTGGAAAAAATATATGAAATTCTGGATGAACTCGAACCGGTGGAAAGCGATGTTGAAATCATCCGGCCGGTCAATGAATTGTTCTATTGGCCCATGGGTATTGCCTATGTGCTCGCATTATTGGCAGCCCTGTTATCGATTCGTCCATTAAAGCTTCGTGCGTTGAAGACATGATGGACATGCTGCCCCTGCATTTCATTCGTCCCCTGTGGCTGTTTTTGTTGCCGCTGGCGGTCATTTTGCCCTTGTTGTGGCGCCGTTTGCGGCGGCCCTCCGGTGATTGGAGCAAGATTTGTGATGCCCATTTATTACGCTGGTTAAGCGTTGGTAATGCAGCAAACAGGCCGTCGAGATCCGGGCCCTGGCTGGCCGGGCTGGTATGGCTTATTGCGGCCATCGCACTGGCGGGGCCAAGTTGGCAAAAACTGCCGGATAGTTCATTTACTTCCCGTGATGCGCGTGTGCTGGTGCTGGATCTGTCACTCTCCATGCTGGCCGAAGACCTGAAACCCAATCGCCTGACCCAGGCACGCTACCGGCTTTCCGATATGCTCGACGATGCGCTCGAAGGTCAGACGGGCCTGGTGTCCTATGCCGGGGATGCATTCGTTGTATCACCGCTGACCAGCGATACCAATACCATCAGGAATATGTTGCCGGCGCTGCGCCCGGATGTAATTCCGGTATCCGGCAGCCGTCCTGACCGGGCGCTGAAGCTGGCGGCCGAACTGTTGAAGCGTTCCGGTATGGCCCATGGCGAAATCCTGTTGATTGCTGACAGTGGCAGCCAGGCGGCGGTTAATATTGCGGGCAAACTGGCGAAACAGGGTGTTTTTACCTCGGTGCTGGCGGTTGGCACGCTGCAGGGTGCACCGATTCCCAGTGGTGACGGTTTTATCAGTGACAAAAAAGGCAATATCGTGGTTGCCCGGTTGCAACGTGACACCCTGCAAGCCATCGCCCGTGCGGGTGGTGGGAAATATTCGGAATTGACTGCGGGCAGTACCGCAAATTCACCTTGGGCTGCAGTCGAGGGTGCCGAGTTTGCACGCAAGGATGATGCTTTGGGTGAGCGTTGGAAGGATACCGGTCCATGGCTGGTATTGCTGTTGTTGCCGCTGGTTGCGTTCAGTTTCCGTCGAGGCCTGTTATTCGTGCTGCCCTTGTTGATATTACCGGGTTTATTGCTGAGCACCGATGCACAAGCGGGTTTGTGGGAGGATCTGTGGGCCAGCAAAGACCAACAGGCCCAGACCGCGCTGCAACAGCAACGCGCTGCCGATGCGGCGGTACTTGCAAAGGACCCGGCGATTGCCGGCGAAGCCTTTTACCGCACTGGTGATTTTGTACGCGCGGGCCAGTCCTGGTCACAACTGAACCAGGCGGACAGCCACTATAACCGGGGGAATTCCATGGCCCAGGCGGGAGAGTTTGAAGCGGCCCTTGCCGCCTATGACGCTGCGCTTGCTCAGGATCCGGACATGCAGGATGCCATCTTCAATCGCGAGTTGGTTGAGAAGATGAAGCAGCAACAGGAACAACAGCAGCAGGACCAGGAGGACTCGGAGGGCGAGCCTTCTGAAGAACAATCCGGTGATGAATCCGAGCAAGGCGAGCAGGGTGACGAGGAGTCATCTGAAAACCAGCAGGATGGCGAACAGGGTGATGAAGAATCCGATGAGCAGAAAGAAGGTGAGGAAAATGATGAGCCTTCGGAATCTGAAATGGAGCAAAACTGGTCGGAAGAAGATGCACAGGCCATGGAACAGTGGCTGCGGCGTATTCCGGATGATCCGGGTGGCTTGATGAGACGCAAGTTCCGCAACCAGCACCAGCGCCGTGGTGCGCCTGCCGATGAATCCGAGAAGTGGTAATCAGGAATGGGAAAAATGACCTTTATTAATTTTCATGGGCAATTGCGTGGTTTGGCACTGGCTGTGAGCCTGTTACTGGTCTATTCCGCCGCGCAGGCCGCACCGGTCACGGCCAGGCTGGACCGTAGCAGCGCGGTTGTAGGTGAAACGGTAACCCTGGTATTGCAGACCAGTGATACGGACCAGAGCCTGGATACGGACCTTTCGGTATTACAGGCGGATTTTGATGTGCTGAACCGGCGTTCCGAGACCCAGATGTCTTTTGTAAACGGTCGTCAGACGGCAAGTGTCCGGTTGGTGATAACGCTCGAGCCAAAACACCAGGGTAACTTGCTGATACCTGCATTACAGTTTCCCGGCGCCAGTTCGTCGCCGTTATATTTAAAGGTTTCAGCAGCACCAACGCTGGCGCCCGGCGCTGCCGAACCGGTTTTCATCGAGGTGACCGTGCAGCCTGAATCCGGTCCCTATTATGTGCTTTCGCAAATAAGCCTGATGGTCAGAATCTTCTATCAGGCCAATCTGACAGAAGCTGCTATCAATCCACCGGCACCGGCACAGGCTTCGGTACGATTGCTGGATGAAGTGCCATACCAGTCCGATCGCAATGGTGAACGTTATCGAGTGCTGGAAAGGCGTTATGCCATCTTTCCCGAACGCTCCGGCACGCTGACCATCCCGGCCATGCAGCTCAGCGGTCGTTTGATTGAAAGGCCTTCGGACCGCTTATGGCAGCCAACGGTGCGTGGTCGCCGTGTACGGATTGAAAGTGAACCGTTGACGCTGGATATCAGTCCGCGACCTTCAGCTTACACGGGTGATTTCTGGTTGCCTGCCCGGCGCATTACGCTGTCGCAGCAGATTTCCGATAATGAGAAGTTGCACGTTGGAGAACCGGTAACACGCACTGTGATTCTGGATGCCATGGGGCTGGAAGAAAACATGCTGGAAGAGCCGGCCTGGCCTGAAGTACCCGACACCCGCATTTACCCGGACCAGCCACAGGGCATCAGCCGTGATGATGGCGAATGGGTATTGGGTCACAAGGAATTCCGTTATGCCGTGGTGCCGGAACAAGCCGGCGAACTGATACTGCCGGAAATCCGCCTGGACTGGTGGGATACCATCGCCGACCGGCAGCGCACCGCTGTGTTGCCGGCGCACCGGGTTAATGTTCTGCCGTCTGCGCTGAGCCAGGCGGTCAGCGTATTGCCGCCCGCAGAAGGCAACATACCCGATGCCACCACAGGCATGGTAACCGGAAAAACAGTTGTGCCGGGCGATGCGACCCTGTGGAAAGCAGGTACCGGCGCGTTTGCCATTTTGTGGTTGCTGACCCTCATGTTCTATTTCCGGCGCGGGTCGGTTGTCACATCAACACCAGTACCTGACGGATCGAAATCCCTGGATGAGAGCGAATTACTGAAGCAATTCAGACAGGCCTGCAAAAAAGGTGATGCATCATCAGCACGCAAAGGCCTGGCGCAATGGATCAGGAATTACGCGCCGCAGCGCAGGCGAGGCAGTATGCGGGAATTTGGCGCGGCCTGCGGCGACCCTGTGCTGCAACAGGCAATAGCTGAACTTGATGCGAGCGGCTTTGAAGATGACAGTCCAGGAGTACGGGCCGGGGACTGGAGGGGGGATGCATTATGGGCTGCTTTCAGGAGTTGGCAAAACCAGGTGAACGGTCCGAAAAATTCTGCAATGGGTGACAAGCCGGATTTGTATCAAAATTGAGCAGATTTGCAGTTTTATTGAGCTAGATCAACAACGCTAATCCTGCCCCATAGTATAAATACGAAAGGCGAAATTCTTATCGTTATAAGAATTTCCACTTTTGTGATTTAGTTGATAGAAATATGGAGCGAAACATGAAGAATACCATTCCCACACACCGCACAATGTCCCTGGCGCTTGCTGTTACAGGGCTTTTCTTTGCGGCCAACCTGACCGCTGATCAGCAGGTAACTGAAGAGATCATTGTCAGGGCCCCGTTTGAGCGAATTGAAATCAAGAGTGCACCCGGTTCCAGCCTTAATTCTGAAATCGTTGAGCTCCATCGGCACGTAAGCATCGCTGATCTTGACCTTAGCAAGTACGTGGATGTCAACGAGCTTGATTCACGTATCAGCGACGTCGCCAAAGAGTCATGCCAGAAACTCTCTGACATGTTCCCATTGGATCGTTCGGATCCGGCAGAAATGATGCGTTGTACAAAAAGCGCCATTGCTAGTGCCGACGATCAGAAAGAGATGGTTATCGCGGCAGCAAATTAGGAAACCCCAGGTAAGGAATCATCGTCCTGGTCAACCGGACGATGATTTCAGACTGGCAAACATATTTCGAACGGGAACCAGTCGAGAGACCGGCCTGGGCTTAGGGGTTTACTTTCATAATCAGTGTATCGATCTGGTTATCGGATAGCATGCGCCGCATTTCATCCGCTTTGCGTGCACCTTTAAACGGTCCGATTCGCACCCGGTGCCAGGACTGATTATTGACGGTTACCGTTTGCACGGTCGCTATTGAGCCCAGCAATGCCAGCTGTGCTTTCATCTGTTCAGCCTCTGCTGCGTTGCGGAAAGAGCCGACTTGTAAAATATAGCTTTCCTGGGCGCTTGCAGTAGCCGGGTCGATTGCCGGTTCAGCTTTGCGTCTTAGTTCCTGCTCGGGAACGACAACTTCCATCTCCGGCAAAACCGTGAAAAAGTCATAACGTGGTTTTTTGGGCCTGGCGGAGTCCTTATCGTCTTCAACCAGCGCCGACTCGATTACTCCGGGAGCTTTGTTGTCGACCGATGGCAGGTGTTGTTTCAATTCCGGCAAGTAGCCTTTCAGCATCAGTGCAACCGCTGTGCCCAGGCCGATCAGGATTCCACCCAGCAGCCAGAACCATGCCGGGATACCGTTTGAGGTTTTCTTTTTTGTACGGCGTCGATTGGCTGCCATATTACATGGATTCCGGTGCAGAAATACCGAGTAACGCCAGGCCGTTGGCCAGTACAATGCGTGCTGCGAGAATCAGGTTAAGACGGACATTCCTGATGTTTTCATCATCCACCAGAAACTGCTGCGAGTTGTATAAGGCGTGGAACTCGGCAGCCAGCGCCTGCAGGTAGTGGGCAAGCTGGTGCGGCGCGCGCAGACGGGCGGCTGATTCTATGATTTCCGGGTAGCGGCTCAGGGCACGTAGCAGCTTGATCTCATTTGGCTCGGTCAACAAATTCAGTGCTGCTTCACCAATGGCCGGGTTGTGTGTTTCATCCATTTGCTCAAGGTTGCGGAACACACTGCAAATACGCGCATGTGCGTACTGGATGTAATATACCGGGTTTTCATTGCTGCGGGATTTGGCCAGATCCAGGTCAAAATCCAGGTGTTGTTCATGCGAGCGCATAACGTAAAAGAACCTGGCGGCATCGCTGCCGACTTCTTCACGCAATTCCCGCAACGTAATAAATTGCCCGGAGCGCGTAGACATGGCGACCTTTTTACCATCGCGGTAAAGCACGGCAAACTGTACCAGTATGATCTCCAGGCGATCGGGGTCTTCGCCCAGCCCGATGGCTGCTGCCCGCAAGCGCGCGATATAACCGTGGTGATCGGCGCCGAAAACATAAATGGCTTTTTCGAAGCCACGTTCCATCTTGTTCAGAAAGTAGGCGATGTCCGAGGCAAAGTAAGTTGTGCGCCCGTTTTCACGTACGATGACCCGGTCTTTTTCGTCGCCGAGACTGGATGCACGGAACCAGGTAGCACCATCCTTCTTGTACAGGTGACCATTTTCCTCCAGTCTTTCGATGGCATGCTTGATCGCACCACTTTCTTCAAGTTCCACTTCTGAGAACCAATGGTCAAATTTGACCCCGAAAGCTGACAGGTCTTTTTGGATGTCACTGAGAATGCTGTTAACGGATGTCTTAAAAAATGCAAGGTAGCCGGCGTGTCCCAGGAATGTCCGCGCCTGCTCAATAAATGCGTCGATATGGGTTTCACGGTTGCCGCCCTCGGCTTCATCAGGTGGTAGTCCGTCGAGTACATCCTGGCCTTTTAAACGCCATTTATCGCCGATCTCCTTGCGGACTTCACGCGCGATATCGTAGATGTAGTCACCCCGGTAACCATTCTGCGGGAAGCGCAGTTGTTCACCACACAACTCCAGGTAGCGCAACCAGACGCTGACAGCAAGAATATCCATTTGCCGGCCATTGTCATTGACATAGTACTCGCGCTGAACCATATAACCTGCGGCCTGGAGGATACTGGCCAGGCTGTCACCATAAGCGGCACCGCGGCCGTGACCCACGTGCAGTGGTCCGGTGGGATTGGCGGATACAAACTCAACGGTTATTTCATGCTCCTGATCCTGCGGCAGGTGCCCGTAACTGTCACCGTGATACAGGATATCTTTGACAACGGTGGTTAATGCGACCTGGTTCATATAGAAATTGATGAATCCCGGTCCGGCAATTTCTGCACGGTTCACCTGGCGTGAGCGTGGCATCTTGTCGATGATTGCCTGTGCCAGTTCACGTGGCGGTATGCCGGCCCGCTTGGCAAGCACCATGGCGATATTGGAGGCAAACTCGCCATGATCAGGCGTACGTGTACGTTCCAGTTGGGGAACAATATCGCAATCCACGCTTAACACGCCTTTGCGTGTCAGGTGCAAAAGAGCCTGAATCAATAATTCTTCAATATGTTCTTTCAAGAAAACGAATCCTGTGACCGGTTGCTTAATGGCAACACGAAAGCGGGCTATTGTAAACCTTTGAACCAGCGCTGAAAACGATGGCAGTGATTAATCAGCCATGACGGGTGCGATTCCTTACGCCGCAATGTATAAGCCTGTGGATAACTCTGTGCACAAAATCATCGCGAACATAGCCGCTGTGGACCATGCTAAGATTGCGCAAAATCTCATAATTGCCAGTGCGGATGTGATAATTAATAATAAACAAGGAGTTACATAAGCTTTTGCATGGCTTGATACCAACAAGTGCATTAAACCCATGTTTTTTTATTAAGCGTCGTTAACTGTGTATAAAAAAACAGCCGTGGCAACGTCTCTTCAATATCACCTGCGAGGATCGATGTGGCTGGTCTGATGTCCCTGGGTTTATTCCTCGCTGCTGGTGTTTCCTTGTTGGCAGGCTTTCCCGTGGCATTTACGCTGGCAGGTGTTGCACTGATTTTTGCCCTGATCGGCATCATGACGGGAAGCTTTGATCCGGCTTTCCTGATAGCTTTCCCCAGCCGCATATTCGGTATCATGAGCAATGAAACACTGATAGCCGTGCCGGTGTTTGTTTTCATGGGGGTCATGCTGGAGCGTGCCAAACTTGCAGAGCAATTGTTGCAGGCCCTGGCGCAACTGATGCACAGGATTCCCGGTGGACTAGGTCTTGCGGTGATGCTGGTGGGTACGCTGATGGCCGCAAGCACCGGTATTGTCGGCGCGACGGTTGTGACCATGGGTCTGCTGTCGCTACCGACCATGTTGAAAAACAATTATGACCCTTCCATTGCCACCGGCAGCATCTGCGCGGCAGGCACACTTGGCCAGATCATTCCGCCGTCCATTGTCCTGATACTGCTGGCGGATGTGCTTTCCAATGCTTACCAGCAAGCACAATTGCGTATGGGTATTTTCAGCCCGGAAACGATTTCGGTAGGCGAGTTATTCGCCGGTGCATTACTACCGGGATTGTTGCTGGTCGGTTTTTACATGTTGTACCTGACACTGGTTGCCTTTTTCAAACCGTCAAGCATGCCATCGGTGGAGCGAAAACCGGGTGATGAGGTCTCGCTGTTATCCATACTGAACCTGATGGCCGGACCCCTGCTATTGATCGTTGCGGTACTCGGTTCTATCCTGATGGGTCTGGCGACGCCTACCGAGGCAGCGGCAGTGGGTGCAACCGGCGCCATGTTATTGGCCTTGATCCAAAAACAACTTTCGCTCGAAACCCTGCGTTCCGTCGCATATCAATCCGCCAAGGTCAGTGCCATGGTTTTCATGATACTGATCGGGGCTTCGCTGTTCAGCCTGGTGTTTCGGGGCTATGGTGGTGATGAATATGTCCAGTCTTTGCTGACCAATTTACCCGGCGGTCAGGCGGGGGCATTGCTGATCGTCATGCTGGTGTTATTCCTGCTGGGCTTCATCCTGGATTTTATCGAGATCACCTACGTTGTGATCCCCATTGTTGGCCCGGTTTTGCTGGCCATGGGTATCAACCCCGTGTGGCTGGGTGTGATGATTGCCATCAACCTGCAGACCTCGTTCCTGACCCCGCCATTTGGCTTTTCATTGTTTTATCTTCGCGGCGTTGCGCCACCGGAGATTCCCACTTCGGCGATCTATAAGGGTGTGATCCCGTTTATCGCCATCCAGTTGCTGATGCTGGGACTGTTGACACTGTGGCCGGAGCTGGCGACGTGGCTACCGGCAGCTATATATTCCTGACCGACAATATAAATCCCACTTAAAATTCCGGACGCAGGTTCAGCAAAGTGCGATCGGAAATATCTGTCCAGGGCCGGACAATTTTTGTGTAGGCCTGGAACGAGGCGTAAATGCGTCCCATCAGTTCATCTTCTGCTGCCAACTCGCGCATCAATTCATCACTGATCGTGCCCAGGTGGTTTAAGACCTCATCGGGAAAACGCCGCAATTCAACATGGTGTTCGTCAATCAACTTCTTCAGGGCAATGCCATTGTTGTAGGTAAAGTCAGACAGGGTGTCCATCACTGCGGCCTGGCAGGCTACCCTGACGATGGCCTGCAGGTCTGCGGGTAATGAATTCCAGGCCGCCTGGTTGATCATGCACTCCAGGCCGGTACCAGTTTCGTGCCAGCCCGGATAATAGTAATATTTTGCGGCACGAAACAGGCCGAAAGCGAGATCGTTATAGGGCCCTACCCATTCCGTCGCATCAATGGTGCCGGTTTGCAAGGCCGTGAACAGTTCAGCCCCGGGAATGTTTGTTGGTGTACCACCCGCCCGCCTGAGGATTTCTCCACCGAGGCCGGGGATGCGCATTTTGAGGCCTTTCAGATCGGAAATGCTGTTAATCTCACGGTTGAACCAGCCACCCATCTGGGGACCTGAACTGCCGGCAAGAAAAGGCACCAGCCCGTGGGCTGCATACAATTCCTGCCACAGTTCAAGTCCGCCGCCATAATATATCCAGCCATGCAGTTCCTGCGCACTCATGCCAAATGGTATACCGGCAAAAAACTGTGCGGCCGGCGCTTTGCCTTTCCAATAATAGGTGGCGCTGTGGCCCATTTCCGCAGCGCGCTGCTGCACCGCATCCAACACCTCGAACGGTGGCACCAGCTCGTTGCCTCCGTAAACCTTGATCTTCAGGCGACCGTCGCTGAGCGTGGTGATGGAATCGGCCAGACGGCTGGCACCGGTACCCAATCCCGGAAAATCCCGTGGCCATGACGTGACCATTTTCCATTCGAATGTTTCTGCTGTGGATTGATCTTTACACTCGACCTGTGAACCGGTCTGGTTTCCACATGCACTCAAAAGGCCGGCCACCCCGGCCAGACCTGCGGCACCAACGAACTTTCTTCGATCCATGGTTCAGATTCTCCCTTGGTGGCAGTCTGGAATAAGCCCGATGCGCGCCTGAGTGCTATAGTGAAAGACAGCAGTCTATCTTACAACAGGGTTTCATGAAATCAGACGATACCTCAGAGACCAGGCAATTATTGGCCGAGTTGCGCGAAGAACACCGCGACCTCGACCTGGCCATCAATCGCATGGCCATGGATCCATGGCAGGATCAGTTGCGCTTACGGCGTTTAAAAAAGCGAAAATTGAAACTCAAGGACTGGATTGAACGTTTGGAGTCGAAGTTGATTCCTGATCTGGACGCCTGACAGGGCTCCTAGTCGTCTTGCTTGTCCTGGTCGTCTTGCTCTGCCACCGGTGTCTGCCGGTCAATTTCCTGCCGTATGGCTTCCCCAAGTATGAATTTGGCATCTGCACTGATCTGTTTCAGACGCTTGTCAAAAACCAGCTTGTTGTCCTGGTTGGGTGACAGGTAGCCGGTCTTGCGCAGTTGTGCGATGAAGCCCCTGAACAGGGCCTTGTCGTAAAATTCGGGTGAGTTGAATTCATGCAACATGGATATGCGTTGTGCGGTATGAATACACAGGCGCTCCAGTTCCACCCTGCTCAGCACACCCGAACCATTCCTGGCCAACACTGAGACGGTTATCAGGTAACGGTGCAAAGTTTGCAAAAGACTATGGGCCAGTATCTTGAGCTGCATGACCGCCTCGGGGTTGTCCCTCGAGCTTGACAGCGTTTCACCATCTTTTTTACGGATCAACAGGCCGTTTTGAACCAGTTTTTCAATGGATTCGTCCAGCGCTCCCGTGATCTCACGTTGTCCCCAGGGCGTGTATAACTCGCCCTGTAAAAACGGGTGCGTGATTATTGCAAATTTGTGCAGGTGACTGATCAAAAAACTGCGGTGCTCCAGGAAGCAACAGGCAACCAGGGAGGGCAGCGCCATCAGGTGGGCGACATTGTTACGAAAGTACGTCAATCCCACTGCACGGTCGGTGCGAATTGAGATGATGTCACCCAGAACGTGTTCCTGGCGTTGCAGGATGTTCATTTTAAATCCGTAAGCGATAATTTCTTCCGGACTTTTTTGAGTTACCGTTACCCGTTCAGGTGTGGGTTTATGACGCAATAATTCCTGGTACAGGCCGATCTGCCGGGCCAGTTGTTTTTCACCCAGCGCATGCCGTGGTGTGCCCAGCATGACCAGTGCCAGTAAATTCACCGGGTTGGCGTCGGCGCTGGCATTGATATTTGTCATGATGCTTTGGCCGAGCTCATCGATCACTGAACTTAGCCAGGATGGCCGCTTGGCTTCCTTGCGGAGGGTTTCCTGCCACTGTGGATCCTGTTGTTTGAGCACATCGTCCAGAAAAATGGGCTCACAAAGACTGACGTGTGCCTCGCCATAATTATGCCGGGCTATTCCGAATATCTTTCCAAGGTCGGACAATTTCTCAGAGCGCTTGGCTTTTCCGGATAGTTCCGTGGCGTAGCTGTCGCCTTCTACCAGTCGCTCGTAGCCAATGTAGACCGGTTGAAACATGATGGGCCGGACCGGTGCATTCAGATAGCTTCTGACCGACATGGCAAGCATGCCGGCCTTGGGTGGCAGCAGGCGACCGGTACGGCTGCGGGTGCCCTCGATGAAGTACTCAATCGAGACACCCTGGGTTTGAATCATGCTGAGGTATTCATAGAACACGGCGGCGTACAGCTTGTGGGAGCGAAAGGTGCGACGCAGGTAAAATGCACCGCCCCGGCGCAGCAAGGATCCGACGATCGGCAGGTTCAGATTGATGCCCGCTGCAATATGTGGTGGCACAGAGCCATTTTCGTGAACCAGGTAGGATATCAACACATAGTCGAGGTGACTGCGATGGCAGGGTACGTAAATCACTTCGTGGCCCAGTGCCTGGTGTTGAAAGTTTTCGAAATGATTCAGCTTGATACCGTTGTAAATACGATTCCAGAACCAGGAGAGCATTGCTTCAACAATTACGATAAATGAATAGGAATAATTCGCAGCAATTTCACGCGCGTATTTTGTTGCCTGGCGACGGGCCTGCTCGGTTGTAATACCGGAGCGACGTGCCTTTTCATCTATGGCTGCATGCACGGTGGGCGAATTGATCACCTTGTCAACCATGGTGCGGCGATGTGAAAGATCAGGCCCGATGGCAGCGGTCCGCACACGTTTGAAATGTACTCTCAGTATGCGTGATACCTTGCGCAGGGCCACCGATGAATCCAGGCCTTCGGCTACCAGTTCCTGTAGTGAGATTGGACGGCTGAAGTGAACAAATGTTTTGCGTCCATTAACCAGTGTGCTTATAAAACGGCGAAAGCGCCCGCCTATTTCCCAGTTTTCCGCAAAAATAGTTCGTGTAAAACCACTGTCCTTGCTTGGCCTTTGGCCCACCAGCACGGTCACTGGTACCAATTGCAAATTAAGCCCGGGATCCGCCCAGCTCTTTTCGATCATCAGTTGCAACATTTTGGAATGGCGACGCGCATCAGGCCGGCGGAAAAAAAGGCCTCTAAGCCGTTTCAGCGCGGCGTAAGAACGGGCGGGGCTTTCCGAAATTCCGGGCACTGCCAATAGCGGGCGGGCCAGATCCTGTTGTTCGCAGCATTTATCCAGGATCAATACAGACGACAATGCATATGAATCCATGACATAACAGACCGTCTTGTCCTTGTCGGCGCCGATATTTCCATCGGCGTCGGCCTGGATACGGGGCTTGACCCATAATCCAAGCAGCCCGCGCAGCAGCAGGTACCAGTGCAATTTCAGTTTGGCGATCAATGACAGTTGTTTTTCTTGCTTACCCATTGGTCCGTGTTTGTCCTGGCATTTGGCTATTCTAGCTTGGATTTATTAGCACGCATAAAAAATCCGGGCGAGACACAAGGTCTGCCCGGAAAATCCGGCAGAGCCGGAGAGGATCGGTTTTACGTAGCAACTGAAAAATTATTTTTCTATTAGTTAGTTACAGACGCATCGTAATGTAAAACATTAATAAATGTCAACACCTACACATAAGAAAGGGGACCCCTTTTTACGACTAACCACTTAAAAAGTAAAGTGTTTACCTTTATTCAAGGCTTATTCAGGGCGCGTGCGATGTCTTTTTGGATGGCTTCTGCGGCTGTAGCGGGGTCGTTTGCGGTGCGGATGGGTCGGCCAACCACCAGGTAATCGGCGCCATCGCGGATGGCCTGAAAAGGGGTCATGACACGTTGCTGGTCGTCGTCGTTGTGTATTGGGCGGATGCCCGGACAGACCGTAATCAGACGTGGGTCGGCATGTTCACGCAAGGCGCTGACCTCCAGCCCGGATGAAACCACGCCGTCACAGCCAAGTGCGAGTGCGCGTCTGGCGCGTGACAGCACCAGTTTCCGGGCATCACACTGAAAGCCCAGGTCGTCGAGGTCACCCTGGTCGAGGCTGGTCAGCGCTGTTACCGCCAGTATCTGCATATTGCCCTTGGCATCTGCTGCCGCCCTCAGCATGCTGTCATTGCCGTGTACGGTGCAGAAATCGATCTCGTGTTTTGCCAATTGCCGGACAGCAGCAGCGACGGTAGCCGGGATATCAAACAGCTTCAGATCGGCAAATATCTTTTTGCCCTTGCCCTTGAGTTCTGCCAGCAACTCAAAATAATGGCCGGATAAAAACACCTCCAGGCCCAGTTTGTAGAACACCACCGAATCACCCAGGTTTGTAATCAGGGTCTGGGCCTCTTCGAGTCCGGGTACATCAAGTGCAAAAATCAAACGTTCGCGGCTGGGGATGTGGGTGTTAATTGTTGTCATCGCTTAGTCCGTATATTACATCAGTATTGCGGATGATGACGAAGGACAGGTGATACTGGTGTAATACACGGACTCTAATCCGGCTGTTGGAGGAATTCGGTGATGCATACACCTATGTGCTCAGGCTGCTCCATGTGGAAATGGTGGTGTCCGTCATCCGTGACATGTTTGCAGTCATTGATGGTTGCAAGACGCTTTTGCATCATTTCTTCACCGAGATAATCTATCACTGCAGGCGAAGTAATCACCAGTGTGGGTGCACGAATGGCGGCGAGCAGGTCCAGTGCCTGTGCATCACTCAACAACTGCGGAGAACGCCAATTCAGGCGCGGGTCGGTTCGCCATTGGTAATAATCACCGGTGTGTTCCAGTGACCGCTCACAAAGCAGACGTGCGGCGTCATCGGATAATTGTGAGCTTTTTTGCCGGGCAAGCATTGCTTCTTCAACTGATTCGTAAGGTCGCAAATTGCTGCGGTTTTTACGTACCGACTTCATCGATAAGCGCAATTGTTTTGCTGCCTGGTCGGTAGGCAGCGCCAATGTGCCAACCGCATCCAGTAACACCAGGCGTCTGACCCGTTCGGGCAAGGCTGCGGCAAAGCTGCTGGCAACGCCGCCGCCCATCGAGTGGCCGATGATATGGCATTGATCCCAGCCCAGTACATCCAGTGCTGCGTCCACGTCATACAGGTTATCGGGGAAGTAGTAACGACTGGTTTCGGGCCGGTGTGAGGAAAAACCGTGACCGGCAAAATCCAGCGCCAGCAGGTCAAAATCTTTCAGATATGGTGCCAGTGGCACAAAGGAGGCAGCATTATCCAGCCAGCCATGCAGGCAAAGCACCCGTGGCGCACCGGGGTTGGACCAGTGCAGTCCTTCCAATATGCCCCACGACAGGCGGATGTTGATCGGTGCAGCTTTCATAAAGGCCTACTCATCGGAGAGGTTAGCGTAAGCGAGAACCAGCCACTTGGCACCAGCGCGGTTAAAATTGACCTGCACACGAGCGTGCTCGCCGGAGCCCTCGAAACTGATGACCGTGCCGGCGCCAAATTTTTTGTGCTGGACCGATGCGCCCAACTGGAACGGCCAATCCTGCTTGATGTTTGAAGTGGGTTTTCGGTACTGGGGTGCCCTGGGGCTGGCCCAGGGCCGCTGGACTTGCATCCGTGGCCGTATTTCCTCTATCAATCCTGACGGGATTTCGGCCAGGAAACGGGATGGCCGGCAATGGTTTTCCGAGCCAAACATGCGTCTGACCTCGGCATGGCTGAGACACAGGTGTTCGCGTGCACGGGTGATGCCCACGTAACAAAGCCGGCGTTCTTCTTCGAGGCGTCCGCCGGCTTCGGTGACACTGCGCTGGTGGGGGAACAGCCCGTCTTCCATGCCCACGATAAATACCGTCGGAAATTCCAGGCCCTTGGCCGAATGCAGTGTCATCAACTGCACACAATCATCCCAGGCCTCACCCTGGGTTTCGCCGGCCTCCAGTGCTGCGTGGCTCAGGAAAGACTGCAGGTCCGTCATACCGGCTTCCTCGTCTTCAAAGGGCAGTATGAATGCCCCGGCCGCGTTGACCAGTTCGCGCAGGTTTTCAACCCGGGATTCCATTTTCTCGCGGGGTTCTTTCTCGTAGTGGGTGACCAGTTGGCTGTCTTCGATGAGACCCTGCACCTGGTTGCCCAGCGTCCAGTCCTGCATGCGTTCACGCATGTCGGTAATGAGCTGCATGAAGCCGTGTACCGCACCCAGCGCCCTTGCAGGTAACAGGTTTTGCCGGATACATTCCTGTGCTGCCTGCCACAATGGCAAGCCGCTTTCACGTGCCTGCAAGCGCAATGTGGAAAGTGTTTTTTGCCCGATACCCCGGGTCGGCGTGTTGATCACGCGCTCCATGGCGGCATCATCATTCGGGTTTTGAATCAGACGCAAATAGGCCAGCGCATCCCTGATTTCAGCCCGTTCAAAAAAGCGCTGACCGCCATAAACACGATAAGCGATAGATGCCCTGAGCAGGTATTCCTCGAACAGTCTCGACTGGGCCGTGGTGCGATAAATAATGGCCACTTCCTCGGCACGCCGGCCCTTGGCCAGCCATTGCTCCACCTGCTCGATGACAAAGCGGGCCTCGTCCTGCTCATTGAAGGCAGAGTAAAGTGTTATCGGCGCACCCTCGTTGTCAGCGGTCCAGAGCTTCTTGCCCATGCGGTCTTCGTTATTGGCAATCAGGGCATTGGCGGCTTCGAGGATATTGCCGCTGGAACGGTAATTCTGTTCCAGCTTGATGATTTGCACATCTGCAAAGTCGCGGCTGAAATGCTGTACGTTTTCAACCCGGGCACCACGCCAGCCGTAAATGGACTGGTCATCATCACCCACCACCATGACGCTGCCGCTGTCGCCGGCCAGCATGCGTATCCAGGCGTACTGGATGGCGTTGGTGTCCTGGAATTCGTCCACCAGCAGGTGCCCAAGGCGATTGCGGTAGTGCTCCAGCAATGATGGATTATTCAACCAGAGTTCGTGTGCACGCAGTAACAGATCCGCAAAATCCACCAGGCCTGCGCGGTCGCAATAGCCCTGGTATATTTCGTAGATTCGCACCCACTGGGCCGTCACCGGGTTATCCATATGCTCGATGGCGTGGGCTCTTTGACCTTCATCCTTGCGGGCATTGATGTACCACTGGGCCTGTCTTGCCGGCCACTGGGCTTCATCCAGTCCCTCTTCCTTGATCAGGCGGCGCAGCACCCGGTGCTGGTCGTCCGAGTCCAGGATCTGAAAATTCTCCGGCAAGCCGGCTTCCTGCCAATGCATGCGCAACAGCCGGTGGGCGATACCGTGAAAGGTGCCAATCCACATGGAGCGTGCAGATACCTGCAACAAATCCTGTGCGCGTTCGCGCATTTCCCCGGCTGCCTTGTTGGTAAACGTTACCGCCATGATTCCCAGTGGTGAAACATGTTCAACCTGTATCAGCCAGGCCAGGCGGTGGATCAGGACACGGGTTTTGCCACTGCCCGCGCCGGCGAGTACCAGTGTGTGCCGGGATTCTGAAGTGACCGCTTTGCGCTGTGCTTCATTCAGTTCATCAAGCAGGTGGGATACATCCATACCTAATTCTGTTCCCGCTTAATGGCGCGGTAACCGATATCACTGCGGTAAAACGTACCGTCCCAGTGGATCTTGTCGCAACCAGCATAGGCTGCCGTGGCAGCAGCTTGCACGCTGTCAGCCAGGGCACTAACGCACAGCACCCTGCCACCCGAGGTTACGACTTCGTCATTCTTTAGCGTGGTGCCTGCGTGGAACACGCGGGTAGCGCCGTCTTCAGCCGCGTCGAGACCGGAAATGACATGGCCTTTTGAATAACTGCCCGGGTAACCGCCTGCTGCCATGACCACGGCCAGGGCCGGTCGCGAATCCCAGTGCGCGTCCACCTGGTCAAGCCTGCCATCGACTGCGGCAAGGCAAAGCTCAGCCAGGTCGGACTGCAGGCGCATCATGATGGGCTGGGTTTCAGGGTCACCAAAACGCACATTGAATTCAAGGACTTTTGTTTCGCCATCGGGTGAAATCATCAGGCCGGCGTATAAAAAGCCGGTAAATGGCATTCCTTGCTCGGCCATACCACGAATGGTTGGCTGGATGACGGTTTCCATGGCTCTTTTGTGTAATTCATCATCGATGACGGGTGCCGGTGAGTATGCGCCCATACCGCCGGTATTGGGTCCAAGGTCACCTTCATCGCGTGCCTTGTGATCCTGGCTGGTGGCCAGCGGAAGTATGTGCTCGCCGTCGGCCATGACAATGAAACTGGCTTCTTCGCCGGTCAGGAACTCCTCAACCACTACCCGGTGGCCAGCCTCGCCGAAGGCATTGCCGGCCAGCATATCCTTCACGGCCGTCTCTGCTTCGCCTATGGTTTGCGCAATGATAACGCCCTTGCCTGCCGCCAGACCGTCAGCCTTGACCACGATAGGCGCGCCGTGTTCATGGATAAAAGCGATGGCTTCATCGATTTCAGTGAAATTGCCATAAGCTGCAGTGGGAATACCGTGCCGGGCCATAAAATCCTTGGCAAAGGCCTTGGAACCCTCGAGTTGGGCAGCGGCGGCTGTGGGACCGAAGCAGGGCAGACCTGCTGCCGTAAACTGATCGACGATACCCGCCACCAGTGGCGCCTCGGGGCCGACGATGGTCAATCCGATTTGATTGTCGCGTGCAAAACTCAGCAAGGCCTCAATATCCTCACTCGCCAGTGGCACATTTTCCACGTTTTGTTCAAGCAGCGTGCCTGCGTTACCGGGCGCAACATACACCGTCTCAACCCGGGTGGACTGCGCAACGCGCCATGCCAGCGCATGTTCTCGACCACCACTTCCAATGACAAGTACTTTCATCACTAGTGCCGGAAGTGGCGAATACCGGTGAATACCATCGCGATGCCATGTTCGTTGGCCGCCGCTGTCACTTCATCATCACGCATCGAGCCACCGGGCTGGATGACGGCCTTGATACCGGCTTCAGCCGCGGTATCGATGCCATCCCTGAAAGGAAAGAATGCATCGGATGCCATTGCTGCGCCTGCAAGGTCAAGACCGGCATCCCCGGCTTTCCAGCGTGCAATCCGGGCCGAGTCCACGCGGCTCATCTGGCCTGCGCCAACACCGAGGGTTCGGCCACCGGCCGCGAAAATGATGGCGTTGGATTTGGCCATGCGGGCAACCTTCCAGGCAAACAGCATATCCAGCCATTCCTGCTCGGTGGGCGCACGTTCGGTGACACAACGGCAATCCTCCCGGCCTACCCTGTTGCCGTCTTTTTGCTGCACCAGCAAACCGCCTGATACCCGTTGGTAATGCAAACCAGCGCCGGCCGATTCCTTACTGCTGCGCAGCAATCGGACGTTGGGTTTGCTGGCAAACCGTTCTATGGCACCGTCGCTGAAATCAGGGGCAATTACGACCTCGACAAACTGCTTGTCCACGATGGCCGTGGCAACTTCGGTTTGCACCAGTTGATTAAAGGCAATGATGCCGCCAAAGCTCGAAACCGGATCGGTGGCAAATGCGTTCAGATAGGCCTCGGTATTACTGCTGCCCATGGCGATCCCGCAGGGGTTTGCATGTTTGACGATGACGCAGGTCGGCTGCTGGCCGAATTGCCCGACACATTCCAGTGCTGCGTCCGCGTCATTGATGTTGTTATAGGAAAGTGCTTTGCCCTGGAGCTGCTCAGCGGCGGCAATGCCGGTGGGCTCGATACCCGACTCGACATAAAAAGCGGCCACCTGGTGCGGGTTCTCACCGTAGCGCAGTTCCTGTCTGCTGTGAAATTGCGGTGTGATGTATTCGGGTAGTGTGCGGACTGATTCACCATCGCCGGTTCTGCGGCTGAGATACGCTGCCACCAGGCCATCGTAACGGGCGGTATGTGCAAACGCCTTGGTGGCCAGTCTGAATCGTTGGTCTTCAGATACCGTGCCTGATGATGCCAGTTCGTCTGCGATTGCTGAATAATCAGCCGGGTCAACAACAACCGATACACGTGCGTGGTTTTTAGCCGCCGCCCGCACCATCGCAGGACCACCGATATCGATATTTTCAATCGCATCACCAAGACTGCAATTTTCATCTGCGGTCACCGCTTCAAACGGATACAGGTTAACGATAACAAGATCAATCGGCGGGATGTCCTGCGCCTGCATGACATCTTCATCCTGTTGCCGGCCCAGAATACCGCCATGTATACGCGGATGCAGAGTCTTGACCCGGCCATCCATTATTTCAGAAAATCCGGTGTGTTCACTGACACCGGTTACGGCGAGACCCGCCTCAGTCAGCAATTTTTGTGTGCCGCCCGTACTGAGCAAAGTGAAACCGGAATCAAGTAGATGACCGGCAAAATCTATCAGACCGGTCTTGTCTGAAACGCTGATGAGCGCTAACTTTTGAGTTGGAGACATTTGTGGTCCTGATTTGTGATGAACACACAGCCAGCCCGGGCGTGACCCTGGTCACCGGCGTAGCCGGGTAATTTTACTCGATCGTGCATTGATGGAATACCGCTGCATCTTGGTGCGCAAGGTGTTGCGCGTAATGCCCAGCATGCCGGCAGCCCGGGACTGGTTGCCACCGGTGCGTTTAAGGATTTCTTCTATCAGTGGCGGTTCTATTTCTGCGAGCAGCATCTGATAAAGGTTTTCCGGGACGGTATTGCCCATGTCCTGAAGATATCTGCTGATTGTGTTTTGTACATGTTGCCGGAGGGGGATAACCTGTTCTGAATCTGCGTTCATGATGTCTTCGAATAGTCGTTTTCTGTCGGGGGAATGTTTCTTTTAAACACTAACATAATTGACATCAATTATGCTTGTTGAATTGTGTTTTTTGTGAAAAAAATTAAAGAAACCGAATTTCAAAACCAACAGCCTGATTACCAGGATCCCCGAGTTCAAGCAAAACGGGTAAATATACATCCGCGGCCAAGCCTGCCCGGGTATCGGTGCCCGGTCTTAGATAATCCGTTGGTTGAAGCCGTCGCCGCGCAACAGGTTGGTTGGTGGCATCCAGCAACGTAAGCTCCAGGTCAGGAAACACCTGGCTGCGTTGTGCAAGATTTACAAAGGTGAGACTTAATATCAGGATACCCGAACGAGTTGGATGGGTGTGAATATCACGGCTGACAAGCTGTAATTGTTGCGGGTCTTTGAGCAGCCCCTCCGGTTTGGCTTGCAACCAGCCAGCCTGTTTCGTCCAGGCACTGATCTTGTGGTTTTCCAGCAATGGTTCACGGAATGTCCAGGCGGTGTTGGCTATCGTCAACACAATGAGCAAAGCCATTGCCAGGCCCCAGGCCAGTCGGTTCGATTTACCATCGATTTCATCGATGTCATCGGGTTCATGGTCTTCGGCTGAGGTGTTGCCGGCCGCGTTTGCGTTTTTGACAGTGCCGAGAACCGGTGGGCCGGCGTTTGGTCCGTTTGCCGGACCATGTGCCCGCCCGGATGGCCAATCGTCGAACAGAAAACTCAACGCACTAAAGGCCCTGCCGCATTGTCCGCACTGTACCAGGCCGCGGGCATGTGAAATCAATGCTGCGGTGAGCGGGTGGACTGTCTTGCACTGGGGGCAGCGGGTAAACATCAGGTTTGCACGGCAGGACTAAAGAGCAGCAGTGAATTAACCCTGATCCGCCTGCTCCTCATCGTTATCGTCATTATCTGATGTCAGGAAGCGGTAGCGTTCGAGATTTGCTGCAAAGCGGGCGCGGATACGCTCTTCTCTTTTAGCCATGGTCATCCGTTTTTTGTTATCACGGGCAAGCCGGGCATAAAGTTTGTTGATACCTTTTTGCTGGTCCGCGCTGATTGGCTGGTTGGCCCGCTGCTGGTTACCGGCCTGCCTGATCTGATCCCGGATGGCATTGTTGGTGCTTTTGTACGACTGGTTGATTATCCTGGAATCGTATCCCAACTGGGCAATTTCAAGTTCAAGTTCCTTGGCAATATCTTCTTCTGAGCGGTATTGAATAACCAATAGCCGGTCGGATTGCCGCTGACGTTCTTCTGCCGAGATCAACGGGGCTCTTTCCTTGACTTTTTCTACCACCTGGACTTCCAGTGGTGCGGAAGTGTCTTCGACAGTTTTAATAACCACACCGGCACTATTAAGAACGTCATAGGGTTGGTCGGCGTACTCGGCCGGTACCGCGCTACCGTAGTGGACGTTGCCTTCCTTGTCTTTCCAGCGGTAAGTATCGGCAGTCAGCGATGTGACTGACAGGCAAAATATCCCGGCGACCAAAAGCGCCACAATCCTTGGGCTAGACTCCATAATCCTTACGATACCGCCGAATTGCTTCAATGTCGATATTTGCACCAGCCTGACTTTCAAGGAATTCAATCAAATCATCCAGGCCGGCGATGGCAATAACGGGTATTTTGAACTCATCCGTGACTTCCTGCGCCGCAGATTTCTCACCCTGGCCACGTTCCTGGCGGTCCAGTGCAATAGCCACACCGCATGTATTGGCACCGGCCTGGTTAATCCATTCAATGGATTCGCGCACCGACGTACCGGCTGAAATGACGTCATCCGTAATCAGTACATTGCCCCTGAGTGCAGCACCGACCAGCGTGCCTCCCTCGCCATGATCCTTGGCTTCCTTGCGGTTGTAGGCAAACGGAATATTTTTCTGGTGATTGGCATTGAGTACAATGGCGATACCGGCAGCCAGTGGAATGCCCTTGTAAGCCGGGCCGAACAACATGTCGAAGGCCAGACCCGAGTCGAGTATGGCCCGGGCATAACAGGCCGAAAGTATTTCCAGGCTGCGACCGTCATCAAAGCCGCCGGCGTTGAAGAAATAGGGGCTGATGCGACCGGATTTCAATGTAAATTCGCCAAACTTGAGGTTGCCCCGGGCCATGGCCAGTTCAAAAAATTGCTGTTTATAGTTCTGCATCAGGGAAGTATCTCGCGGCTTCGCCCGCACCGCAATATGCATCGGTCATGACATCATGTCCAAGGGCGGTTATGCTGCTTTCCTGCGCCTGAAAAAGAAGAAATCCAAGCCATGCGAATAATCAGTGTAAATACCAACGGCATCCGGGCAGCGGCCCGCAAAGGTTTTTTTGAATGGATGCAAAAACGCAAACCGGATGTAGTGTGTATCCAGGAAACCAAGGCCCAGGAGCACCAGCTGGGTGATCCGGTATTTTCTCCGTCGGGCTACAATCGTTATTTTCATGACGCACAGAAAAAGGGCTACAGCGGTGTTGCCATCTACACCCGTCACGAGCCCGATAAAATGTACCTTGGCATCGGCTGGGATGTCATGGATAACGAGGGTCGCTGGATCAGGGCCGATTTTGGCAAGCTGAGCATCATATCGCTGTATATGCAATCGGGTTCCTCAAAGGAGGAGCGCCAGCAGATCAAGTACCAGACCATGGATTATTTACAGCCTCTGCTCAAGGCGATGGTCGAAGAGGGCCGCGAATACATCATCTGCGGCGACTGGAACATCGCGCACAAGAAAATTGACATCAAGAACTGGCGCAGTAACCAGAAAAATTCCGGTTTCCTGCCGGAAGAGCGTGCCTGGATGGATGAGTTGTTCGGACCGGTCGGCATGGTTGATGCTTTTCGCCAGGTAGAGGGTGGCGAACACCAGTACACCTGGTGGTCGAACCGGGGCCAGGCCTGGGCCAACAATACCGGTTGGCGGATTGATTACCATGTTGCCACACCGGGCGTAGCAGCCACTGCACAGGCGGTGGAAATCTATAAGGACGAGCGTTTTTCCGACCATGCGCCATTGACCATCGACTACGACTACGACATTGCAGACCGGTAGCAAGCCATTGAATACCACACCGCGACCTTGGCAGGAGATACTCCTCAACCGCAAGATGGTGACTTGTATCTTCCTGGGCTTCACTTCCGGATTGCCGCTATATGTGTTGATTCAATTGGTGCCGGCTTGGTTACGCAGTCACGAAATAGACCTGGCCACTATTGGTCTTTTTGCCCTGGTTTCACTGCCGTATACCTGGAAATTCCTGTGGTCACCACTGATGGACCGCTACAAGCTGCCGTTTCTTGGCAGGCGACGTGGCTGGGCCCTGCTCACCCAGATCGGCTTGCTGTTTTCGATAGCGATTCTTGGTCAGTTCGATCCTTCAGTTTCATTACAGGCGATAGTGGTGACGGTGTTCATCATATCCTTGTTTGGTGCCAGTCAGGATATCGTAATCGATGCCTATCGGCGTGAGCTACTGGCTGATGACGAACTTGGAACCGGTACTTCTTTCTTCATTAACGCATACCGCCTGTCCTCGCTGGTACCGGGGTCGCTGGCCCTGATCCTGTCCGATGTCCTGCCATGGTCGCTGGTTTACTGGATCACGGCAGCGTTTATGGGTGTTGGCATTGTCACTACGTTTATTATCAAGGAGGTCAGTGATGACGCGCTGGCTCCGGCGACACTGAGAGCGGCGGTTGTCGAGCCATTTGTGGAATTTTTTGCCCGCGATGGCATCCGGGCCGGCCTGGCAATACTGGCTTTCATGTTCCTCTACAAACTCGGCGATAACATGGCGACAGCGCTGGCTACACCTTTTTATCTTGATATGGGTTTCAGCCGTACTGAAATCGGCTCTATCGCCAAGGTTGCGGCACTGTGGTCATCTATCGCCGGGGGCATTATCGGCGGTATTGTCATGTTGAAAACAAGTATCAACAAGGCGCTTTGGGTATTTGGTTTTGTGCAGATGTTCACCATCCTGGGCTATGTCTGGTTAAGCACGGTGGGGCATCACCCGCTGGGATTGTTCATAGTGGTCAGTGGTGAATACCTTGGTGTAGGGCTGGGTGCCATTGCCCTGACGGCATACATGGCGCGGGAGACCAGCAAGACTTTTACGGCTACGCAGTTTGCCTTGTTCAGCAGTTTTATAGCGGTACCGAGAACTTTTGCCAATGCGTCAACGGGGTTTATTATCGAAGCGATAGGCTATACGCAGTTTTTCATCGTGTGCACGCTGGTTGCGATTCCGGGCATGCTGCTGCTTTTCAAGGTGGCGCCGTGGAATGGCAAAAGGCGTATTGGATAACGATTCTTATAGATATGCACCAGTCGATCGCGGCGCTACGGGTCCCTGCCTCTGGGACACGCCGCGAGTACTGCCTTGTAGTCTCTCAAAAACATGGCCCAGGCCAGCGGCTTCCGGCGAATCCCTGATCGAATCCTTTAAGTTCAGTGCTAACCGATCCGCCGCGACACGGGTACCTCCCCCCTGGGACACGCTGCAAGCCCGTCCATGGGGCGCTCGGTCGCCGACGTCCTGGCGGCTCACGGTCCCAGGGGGGAGGTACCCGTATCTCCGCTTGGTTCTGTGGATTCTTGGTTAGTGGGCCTCAACTACCCGAAAACCGAATGGCATGATGGCTAGCCGGGTCATTTTCAGATGCTGGGCTGCGAATGGCAGGCCGATGATGGTAATGGCGAAAAATGCTGCCAGGAACAGGTGCATCAGGGCCAGTTCCAGGCCGGGCAGAATGATCCAGATGACGTTCATGATGACGGCCACCGCGCCGCCTGGTGGTTCGGTTTCGCGAATTTCCTGGCCGAATGGCGCCATACCCAGTATGGATAGTTTGAAACACTGAATTCCAAAGGGAATACCGATAATTGTGATGCATAACAGGATGCCGCCGAGGATATAGGCGAGTGACACCAGGAAACCACCGAAGATAAACCAGAGAATGTTGAGCAAAATTGACATGATCAGAGTATATATTAACAACTCAGGGTTCGTGAATATCACCCAGCAGGACAGGATGGTCAGCACCGGTAATGGGTGGCGTGTCCTGTACACGGCCATGTAATCTTTCGCGCGCCAGCCAGGCGAATAACAGGCCTTCCACCCAATCGGGGTCTGCGCCGTGACGGGTGGTTGTATCAACAATGACATCCGGCAGGGCTGCTGTGAGCCTACGCATCAGGAAGAGATTGTGTGCACCGCCGCCGCATACCAGTAAGCGATGCGGCAACCCGGAGCCATGCAGGCTGCTGGCAACACTCAATGCGGTAAGTTCTGTAAGTGTTGCTTGCACGTCCACTTCTTCAAGGATTGATCCAACCAGGAGTTTTTCCAGCCAGGAGGTGTTGAAATATTCGAGGCCGGTGCTTTTTGGTGGTGACTTGTTGAAATAGTCGTCATCAAGCATGCTTGCCAACAGTCCCGAATCCACCTGGCCCTTTGCTGCCCAGCGGCCATTTTCATCGTAATTTTTTTGCAGATGACGGCTGGTCCAGGCATCCATCAGGCAATTGCCGGGGCCGCAGTCATAACCGGTAACGCCGCCGGTGGAGGGTAGAATTGTAAGGTTGGCAATCCCGCCGAGATTCAATATTGCGCGGTCTTCATCGTCGTTAGCAAATAGTTTCCGATGCAGCAAGGGTGCCAAAGGCGCACCCTGACCGCCAGCCTGCACATCGGCGCTGCGGAAATTTCCGACGACTGTCGTGGAGGTGTTTTTTGCGATCAGGTCGGGACTACCCAATTGTAATGAAACAGGGTGCGTACCCCATGGCTGGTGCCATACATTCTGGCCATGTGAGCCTATGGCCCGGATGTCGCGCATTTCCATGCCGGATTCACGCACCAGGTTTTGTACAATGCGGGCAAAAAAGCGGCCAAGGGTTTCGTCCAGCAGACTGGCGACATCTTTGGACGGCGCATCACCGGTTTCAAGCAGTTGAACCAGTTTTTGTTTTATGGCGGGCGGGTATGGTGTGCATGTCGCATGCAACATGTCCATGGAAGTACCACTGAAATTGACCAGCACAGCATCCACGCCATCCCGGGAGGTACCGGATAGCATGCCGATGATGAGTTCGTCCGTCACGGACTACCGGTACTTCTTCAACGAGATAACTTGGGATTCAGCGAGCTGGGAAACGGTTGACCGCAAGGCGCGCCTCGCAGGTAATGGCCAGGTCCTTGCCAAGAGGTGCAACGCCACGGACGACCGCTTCCCAGTTCGCCCGAAGGGAGGTTCCCAGATGTACCAGTGCTGCGTTGCAGTCCTTGAAAAGGACATGCCATTCTCTGCGGTCTGCGCCTTGTCCTGGAACATCTGGGTACCTCTGAATCCCAAGTTATCTCGTTGAAGAAGTACTAGCGTACATGGAGGCTGATTCAAGGCGGCTCAGTTGTGATAAAACCGGCGCTGCCTTTTTCTGGAATTCAGCCATTTGTTTATCACCGAGCGGGTCAGCCTTGGGTAAGGAGATTGTACGTGGATTGCGGTGAACGCCGTTGAGCACAAATTCATAATGCAGGTGGGGTGCCTGCGCCAGACCCGTGGAACCGACGTAACCGATAACCTGGCCCTGTTTGACCCGCTGGCCCTGTTTGACCGTACGCTTGGTGAAATGCAGGTACTTGGTGACAATGCTGTTGGCATGTTGGATAAAAACATGGTGGCCGTTGTATTTGCTGTAGGCCGAGCGGATGACTTTACCGTCTCCTGCGGCAAACACCGGGGTGCCCCTGGGGGCCTTGTAGTCTATGCCATTGTGGGCTTTGACCCGTTTCAGTATTGGGTGATAACGTTTTGGATTGAAGCTGGAACTGATATAGGAAAAATTCAATGGCGCACGCAGGAACGCCTTGCGCATATTGCGCCCGTCCGGCGCAAAATACTGGGCATGGCCATTGACATCAAAGCGGATGGCCTGGAATTTTTCACCCTGGTTGACAAAGGTTGCACCGACAATTTCGCCATCACGCAAAAAATTTCCATCCCGGTAAACCTTTTCATACACCAGGTAAAAGCTGTCACCTTCACGGATATCGAGAACAAAATCGACGTCCCAGCCAAACAGGTTCGCCAGTTTCATCACCATGCCGTCTTTGAGACCTGCTTGCTTGCCGGCCAGAAACAGGGAGGATGTAATCGTGCCGCTGGTTTCCGTGGGTTCCGTGATCATGTCACGGGCCTCGGTAGTGGCAGATGCCTGCTGTCCATCATGATCGATGATCAGGTAATGGGCTTCATCGACGGCATAACGCATACGCTTGAGTGAATTATCCTCAAAGCGCTGGAATTCGAACAGGTCGCCCGGGCGTATTTTCTTCAGTTGCCGGGTATCTTCGTTCAGTGCCATGATCTCAAACAGGGTTGTTGCGCTGAAACCCTGCTGACGGAAGATCACATCCAGCGATTGTCCCGTACGAACAATGACATTGTCCCATTGCTCACTTTGTTTGGGTGTCCCGATGGTAGTTTCGTTGCCAGGGATTCCTGGGATGCCATCTTGCGGAGATACCTGAAAATCGTGCCGCTCGGGCAGGGCCAGGTTGACGACCTTGCTGGATACAAGCCCACCTTCCTGACCGCTTTCAAGACCGCCCAGGGCGATACCGAAGACGATCAGCGTCACGCCGAACATGAGCAGTTTGGTTCGGGTTGGTTTGAAATGAAATCGCGGTAATTTTCCGAACATACTGGAAAAGAAATTCTTAATTTGCATACTGGATAATGACCGTCGTCCGGGTCGTGTGTTCGGGCAGAGCTAAAGATACCACACGTGACCTAATCCGTAGTGTGAATTTGCTGCGCTAGGCAATACAATGCATTTTCCTGCCTTTATGGCAAAACAAGCTGGCAAAACAATTTGGCAGATTACGGACGCGTATATGACGGATGTAAAAAAGGCCCTCGAACTGATCTCACGGGGTACGGAAGAAATCATCAAGGTCGAAGACCTGCAAAAGAAACTGGAGTCAGGTAAAACCCTGCAGATCAAGGTGGGTTTTGATCCGACAGCACCCGATTTACATATCGGACATACCGTTGTGATCAACAAAATGCGCCAATTCCAGGATTTAGGCCACGAAGTCACATTCCTGATCGGTGATTTTACCGGCATGATCGGTGATCCCACCGGCAAAAGCGCAACCCGCAAGCCGCTGACGAAGGAAGACGTCAAGGAAAATGCGGATACCTATGCCAGGCAGGTATTCAAGATTCTGGATCGTGAAAAAACCAGGATCCGCTTCAATTCGGAGTGGTTGAGCGAGCTCGGCTCGGAGGGCATGATCCGCCTGGCAGCAAAGTACACGGTGGCACGCATGCTGGAGCGGGATGATTTTGAGAGCCGTTATCGCAGCGGTCAGCCGATCGGGCTGCATGAACTATTTTACCCGTTGGCGCAGGGTTACGATTCAGTGGTGCTGAAAACCGACGTGGAAATGGGTGGCACCGATCAGAAGTTCAATCTGCTGGTCGGACGGCATCTGCAACAGCATTACGGCCAGCAATCACAGGTCATTATTACACTGCCGTTACTGGAAGGTCTTGACGGTGTGCAGAAAATGTCCAAGTCGTTGAATAATTATGTCGGCATTACCGAGGCGCCCGATGAGATGTTCGGCAAGCTGATGTCGATTTCCGACGACATGATGTGGCGTTATTTTGACCTGCTGAGCTTTCGTAGCAATGAGGACCTGGCCGCATTGAAGCAACAGGTTGCAGACGGTACCAATCCCAGGGATATCAAATTCCTGCTGTGCGAAGAAATCGTTGAACGATTCCATGACCGCAAGGCGGCCGATGCCGCGCGAGAAACGTTTATTGCCCGTTTCCGTGGCGGGGCGATGCCGGAGGACATCCCGGAGAAAACCCTGGATAGCGGCGGCGAAGGTATCGGTATTGCTGCGGCACTGACCCAATGCGGGCTGACCTCCAGTAATTCCGACGCATTTCGCATGATTCAACAGGGTGGTGTGCGGATTGACGGGGAGAAAATAAGTGACCGTTCGCTGAAACTGGATACCGGTTTCGAAGGTGTTCTGCAGGTCGGCAAACGCAAGTTCTGTAAAGCACATGTCGTCTGATGCGCCATTAACAGCGGGCGAGTTGCTCGAACTGCGCCAGCGTCTGGATCAGATCGATACCGGTATCATCGACCTGATTGCCGAACGCCAGTCAGTGGTCACAACGATCGCCGAGCACAAGCTGAAAGCCGGTCTGCCGCTACGTCACTATGAACGTGAGCGAGAGGTTATTGAACGCGGCGTGGCCCGGGCTGAGTCCCTGGGGCTGGCCGGTTCAGTCGCACATGACATTCTGCAGACCCTGATCCATCATTCCCTCAGCAACCAGGAAACCCACAAGCTGGTCCAGTCCGATCACGGCCAGGGTCGGGACGCGCTGGTTATCGGTGGTCTTGGCCGCATGGGTGTGTGGATGTCACGTTATCTGGATATGGTGGGTTACAACGTGGATATCAGCGATCAGGCTACCGGTGAAACACCGTTTGGCCGGGTGGATGACTGGCAGGCGGTGGTTGATGATTACGACCTGATCGTGGTCGCCGTTCCGTTGCGGCCCAGCAATGACATTCTGCTGCGCCTGGCGGATTTGAAGCCGGAGTGCCTGGTCTTCGATATCGGCTCCTTGAAAGGCCCGATGCGTGAGGGCCTGGATGCAATGCGCCGGAACGGTTGCCGCATATGTTCGGTGCACCCGATGTTCGGCCCCGATGAGATCGGCCTGTCAGGGCGCCATATCCTGTTTGTTGATGTGGGTAACCAGGCGGCAATTGCGGAGGCCCGGGCTTTATTTGCCCATACGGCGGCCGATTGTGTGGAACTCAGCCTGGAAGAGCACGATGAGGTGATGGCATGGGTGCTGGGGCTTTCACACCTGGTCAATATCGCCTTTGCCGGCGCCCTTGGCTGAAAGCGGTGAAGCGGTACCTTTATTGAAACAGATTTCCAGTTCCACTTTCAACGCACAGCTTAATGTGGCGACCCAGGTCGTGTCTGAAAACCCGCATTTGTATTACGAGATTCAGCAGGGCAATGACAATACCGCCGCGGTAAGTGAACACTTCCGCAAGGTACTGGATGAGCTTGTCGCGGCAGTGGCCGGGAATGACGAAGCGGTGTTCACCCGTTATATGGGCGTTGCCAAACAGCGCCTGACGGCCGGTGACAATGAAGTTGAAGACAAAATAAAAAGCGGGAAGCCGTGAACAGGCTTGCAGATGTTGACTGGGAAAACTGGCAGGCCAGGGATCCGGCAACCCTGGTATTTGTTATCCGCGATGGCAAAATACTGCTGATAGACAAGAAAACCGGGCTGGGTAAAGGCAAAATCAACGGTCCGGGTGGCAAAGTCGAGCAGGGTGAAAGCCCGGAGGCCTGTGCGGTGCGGGAGTGCCAGGAAGAGTTGGCTATCACCGTGTCAAATTTGCAGTACTGCGGCCAGCACCGTTTCCAGTTTGTCGATGGTTATTCCATTCATGTGTGGGTATACCGTACAGCAGATTTTTCAGGCACCCCCACAGAATCTCCGGAGGCCAGGCCGCTTTGGGTCCCACTGGATGAGATTCCCTATGATCAGATGTGGGAAGACGACGGGATCTGGATACCCATGATGTTGCGTGGCGAGCGATTCCAGGGTCGCTGGATTTTTGACGGTGACAGGATGCTTGATTACGAATTATTAACCGATACCGGGAAGGAATAGAGAATGAATATCAATTCTGTACTTTTAGTAAAAGCGGCCATCGCCCTGAGTCTGCTACTGCTGGTAGTACCAGCGCTTGCAGATCAAACACCAATACATGAACAGGCGATGCAGATCGCACAAGAATACGTGCTGGCCGATACCCACATTGATGTGCCTTATCGGTTGGATGAGGCATGGGCAGACGTATCAAAAGCAACTGAAGATGGTGAATTTGACTACCCGAGAGCGAAAAAGGGTGGCCTGAACCTGCCGTTTATGTCGATTTATACACCGGCGGAAATGGAAAAAGAAGACGGCGATGCCAGTGAGAATTACCAACTGGCCAACCACCTGATTGATTCTGTCGAGGCCCTGGCCGCGCGCGCACCGGAAAAATTCATGCTGGTTAAATCGGTGGCAGAGGCAGAACATGCTGTGCAAAGCGGGCGTATCGGTCTGGCCATGGGTATGGAAAACGGCTCGCCGATCAACCACAATCTGGAAAATATCCAATATTTTGCTGACCGTGGTATCCGCTATATCACCCTTGCTCACGGTCTCAGTAACCACATTTCCGACTCATCTTATGATGACAATCACCAATGGAATGGCCTGAGTCAGTTTGGCAAGGAAGTCGTGGCTGAAATGAATCGTGTGGGTGTCATGATCGATATCTCCCACGTATCCGATGAGGCGTTTTTCCAGGTCATGGAAATTAGCAAGGTTCCGGTGATTGCCTCCCATTCCTCCCCGCGCCACTTTACACCTGGGTTTGAGCGCAATATGAGTGATGACATGATCAGGGCGCTGGCAAAAAATGGCGGTGTCATTCAGATCAATTTCGGCTCAAGCTTTCTGCGCCAAAATGCCAGGGAGTGGCAAGACGAAATGGATGAAAAGCGTACTGCTTTTCTAGAGGCAAACGGTCTGGATGAGGATGGCAGTGAAGCTGAGCAGTTTCAAAAGGATTACCGGGTCGAGCACCCTTTTCCATTTGCTTCACTTGATGACCTGGTCGCGAGTTTTGAGCATGTCATCAAGCTGGTTGGCGCAGAGCATGTCGGGATCGGCTCAGATTTCGACGGGGTAGGAGACAGCCTGCCGGTTGGTATGAAAGATGTGTCTTTCTACCCGGCCCTGATCGAGCAATTACTCAAGCGTGAATACCCGGTCGATACCATCCGCGCCATCATGGGCGGCAACCTGTTGCGGGTCTGGCGCCAGGTCGAGGAACACGCCGAAAAGTCATCCGCATAGACCGGCAGTCTAGTCCGGTTTCGCCATAGGGTCTTTGTCGCCAAAATGGCCCATGGCTGATACAACTGTGCGGGTTTGCAGGAAATTGTGTGTTTCAAACATCTTGCTACGCTGCCTCGAGAGCTGATCTGCCAGACCCTCGTCGCCGATGCGTTCTGCCATGTCGGCGGCCAGGCGCAGTTGGTCAGCCATCAATTGCCATCCTGCCATCCCAGACTCCATGGTCAGGAACTGTCTCAGAATGGCAATGGCATCGTCGGGCTGCGCAATATCAAGCAGATAGCCTGCCAGCAGACGGGCAAAACGTGGATTAGCCGGAGCCCGTTCACGCGCTGCCCGCATCATTGAAATGGCGAGGTCCAGATCCCCACCAAGCATATCCGGCAGTGCATAATAGGTTTGTGCCAGCAGTGCGTGTGCAGCGCCCTGCAGACTCTGTGGATCCTCAGCGACAACGCCTTTTAACAGGGGCAGGGCCTTCGCAACAGGCCCAATGCCAAGGCTGGTGAAATAATCCATCTCGGGAGAATCGAAACCCGCATCCCGTGCCTGTTGCAAGACGCGAATTTGCTCCTTTTGAGCAGCTATCAGGGCGATCATGGGCGCATTCTGCTTGGTTTCCTCCGGTACTTCAGTGACATACCAGGAAATCAGGTAGCCAAGTTCATACAACACGATGCGGTCAAGGTAGTAAATATAGCGGGCGTTTGCCCGTAGAGCAGACAGTTGCGCTTCGTAATCACCGGGATTGTCATCGGCAATCCTGATTATGACCCGTGCTCCGCATGCCAGCCTGGAAGTATCGAAAGTGTTATTCAACAGTATCTCGGCAGCACTTTTTTTGTAATGTGCGGTGCCTGTCGTGGCATCCGCACAGTTAAAGGTGTTTGCTTTCTGCTGCGATGCATACGTGGGCTGAATGGCGGTCAGCAGCAGCAAAACCATTGCGAGTCCTGTTGCCAGAACAATTGCCAATCGGTTAGTAAACAGCATTGTCTGTTTCATCTTATTGGGCACCGACTTCGTTCAGAATGTAGCGGGCCAGGTTCAGTCGTAACTCTTCAGACAGGTAGTTCTGCGGGGGCATTGCAGGGAACTGCTCAAGCGGCCGTTTCTTGGTCGGGTTCGCGATCCATTTTGCCAGTCCTTCAGGATTATCATGGTAAATAGCCTTGACTACGATCATTGGGGGGCCAATCATCGTGTGGTCATATGCATGGCAACCGGAGCACACGGCGTGATAGGTCAATTGCGCCTTTTGCACCGCTGACAGGGCCTGGCTCTTAACCGGTTCGGTCAGCATGTAAGTTTTTATTGCGGTGCTTGCCAGCAGGGGCTCACACGCTGCCCAGCGGGATATACCCAGTCGGGTTGCCCCCTGTTTGTCTGCGTAACAGTGCCCCTTGCCCCTGGCGAAGTTAACGATATCAGCGCCATCATCAATGCTGGCGCCGGCAACTTCGAGGCCAACGGCATCAAAACCATTATTGACAAAGATATTACGAATAATCCTGGTTTCATCCGGTTCAGGATCAACGGCTGTATCCACCGGGAATAATCCATTCATTCCGCTCATGTTGGCGATGCAAATACCGCAGGTCTGGTTACCCTTGATGATATTTCCATCAATGGTTACCCGGTCGACGGCGGTCACCGTAATGCCACGGCCTGTCCTGCTTAGCGATCGTTCAAACATGGTCGAATTATTGTTGATAACCGTGTTGTTTCTGACGATCACATCAGCGGCTGTCTTGGTTTGCAAACCAGGAAAGATGACCACTGGAATGCCGATGGAATTGTCGTGAACATAATTGGCCTGGATCAGGATTTTGTGCGAGTTTTCCGCTTCGATACCCAGCGCATTGTCGAATACTTCATTGGCGATAATATCAACGTTTTCGGACATGCCCACGTAAATGCCTGCATCCGAAGTATTGGAGATGATGTTTTGCGAAACCAGTCCGTTTTTACCAAATTGTGGAAATATCCCGTACAGGTAGATGTTCTCGACAATATTGTTGTGGATGCGGTAATTGTTGGCACCCTGGGTGGTGATGCCGTTGCTGCGGTAATTACGCACATGGAAACCTTCGATGTTTACGCCGTGACCGGAAGCGATAATGCCATCGTGCAGGTCCATCTTGCCGCCATCAAGCAGCGGGCGGTTACCGTCGATGATAACGCCGAAAAGGTTTATATTGTCCTTGTCGATATACACGGTCTCTTCATAAAGACCGGGCATGACCCGAATGGTGTCACCGCTAACAGCGCGCCTGACAGCATCCTGTATCAACTCACCGGGATTAACAACGATCACTGCTGTGCTGCCAATGATTGGATAGCTGAAGCAGCAACCCCAAATGATCAATACACACAGGTTTCTTATTCGCATCTCATGCTCCGGGGTTTGCGGAAAATGTTGTGAATCACCGACATCATTATGGCACGGGCAAGCCGGATGGGACCCGCTCAGGTATTATCGGCATTGCCGTTTCATCGGTAAGCGTCTGCAAAAAAGCTGCCAGGTCGGTAATTTCGTTACTTCTTAAATCGGGGTCTACCATATGCCAGTGCAGCGTCAGGTCGTCCCTTTCCGCTACAGCGTGTCCGGGTACGTTATTATAAAAATCAATAGCTTCAACTAAAGTTCCGGCCTGGCCCGCATGCATATAGGGCGCTGACCGGGCGACGTTTCGTAGTGATGGTACTTTGAAGGCTCCGCGCAGGCTTGGCTCGTTACTGGTGGCTTCAGCACCCACATCAAAATTGAAACCGTCCACTGCTGGAACTCCGGTTGTGACAAGCTGACCACTGGTAAATAACGGCGGTGTGTGGCACTGCGAGCATCGGCTGGCGAAAGATCGGAAAACGTGCAGTCCGTTAATTTCCTGTGCATTCAGGGCATCCGGGGAACCGTGGATATACCGGTCGTAGCGGCTATTCAGTGAAATCAGGCTGGATTCGAAGGCAACGATGGCCGTCAGGACATGTTTAAATTCCACCGATTCAGTCTCAAAGGCTCGCTGGAAAAGTGTCCTGTATGCCGGTATCGTATTGAGGCTTTTCACAAGTTGTTCGGGGTCCCAGCCCATTTCTTCCCGGCTGGTGAGTACCGTCAATATCTGTTCTTCAAGTGAAGCAGCACGGCTATCCCAGAAAAACTGCTTCTGGAAGGCCATATTCCATAGTGCAGGTGACGCTCTTGGCAATTCTGCACCACCCGATCTCGCCGGACCGATACCGCTGCCATGGCGGCCGATACTTCTTCCCCGGCCATCGGCCATACTGTAATCAGGGTGATGACAGTGCGCACAGGATAGATCACGGTCTGCCGATAATATGGAATCGAAGAACAGGTAGCGGCCAAGGTCAATCTGTTGTGGAGTAAAGCCGTCGCGCCGCTCAGGTAGTGCAACGCGGTAGCCACCCCATTGTGGATTCGCTGCAGGGTAGAGATCGTATAGTGTGCTCAGCCTGCAGCTGTTGTCCTTTTCGAGCATGTAGTAGGGCGGACATTGATCGGCCAGTTCGATGGCGGCATTGGCAAGCGGAGCAGGATTACCAATGGCGCTTACCTGCAACAAGGCACATCCGATCAGTAACAACAGGCAGGTCCGGTGTTTCTCCGCACGCGTATTTACTAATGGAAAGTTCACCCATCAAGTTTAGCACTAGCCGCAAAAGGTGTTTCCTGTGAGCCTGCATCGACCGGGTTAAGACTTTTAACACTATAATAGCTGTCCATGACTGCCTACTTAGCTGTTGCGCTTGCCGCGTTTATCGCTGCCGGACTGACCCTGTACTCCGGGTTCGGTCTTGGCACCTTGTTGCTACCTGTTTTTGCGTTGTTTTTTCCGGCCGAAATGGCCGTGGTTGCCACGGCAATGGTGCACGGGGCCAATAATGTATTCAAAGTATCCTTGCTGGGGCGTCATGCTGACCGGGAAGTCGTATTGAAATTTGGCTTGCCGGCCATCGCTGCGGCAATCCTGGGTGCACTGGCGCTGGGCTGGGTGGCCCAATCCGGTTCCAGCCTTACTATCGAGCTTAACGACGAGGCTATTTTCAAGATAACGCCGGTCAAACTGGTGATTGGACTGTTGATGATCGGTTTTGCCCTGTTTGAACTGGTGCCGCGTTTTCGTTTGCTGGAATTCGACCGCCGTTATTTGTCGCTCGGTGGTGTGCTTTCCGGTTTTTTTGGTGGACTTTCCGGTCACCAGGGCGCATTGAGATCTGCGTTTCTGGCCAAGGCCGGTCTGACTACAGAACGTTTTGTTGCCAGCAATGCGGCGATCGGTTTTCTGGTCGATTTGACCCGTATTTCAGTTTACGTGGCATTGTTCACTGCCGCCGGTGGTCATGTAAGTGACTTCAGCGGCTGGCCGCTGGTGATTACCGGTTCAGTTTCGGCTTTTTGTGGTGTTTTGCTGGGTAAGCGCTACCTGCACAAGGTCACCATGACCAGCATCCAGACGCTGGTGGGTATACTCTTGTTCGGGGTGGGCCTGGCGCTTGTGACAGGGCTTCTTTAGGGATTCACCCTTATTGAACGAATCAGTGCTGTGCTGCCTGTCGCTGTGCCCGGCGCTTGAGTTGTTCGACGATTTTCACTCCACGCCCGGGCATACTCCACGGGCAGACTATGATGCAAATACCACAACCGAAGTTCTCATTGAAAAACGGAATGCATTTGTCGAAATCGACATACCACTTGTTTTTGCCCCTCACCGGTACCTTTTCCGGCAGGATGGCCTCGGGCGGGCAGGCGTTTGCGCATACCTGGCAACGTCTGCAAAAATCATCAACGTCATAATCGGCCTGATTGGGTGTCTGGATCAGGGGTACGTTGGTCAGCACACATGCAATCCTGAATGACGAACCGTACTCCTTGCTGATGATGGAGCCGTGTTTGCCGAGTATGCCAAAACCACACTCAAGTGCCGGTGGAATCATTAACAGGGGTCCCGCCAGCGGTCCTGCATGGGGTGCCGCATCCCAGCCGCGCTGTCTTATCCATGTGGCGACCTCTTTGGCTGCCTTGGTCGCCCTGCCGTATTGCCTGACGACCTCGGCACCCGCCGGTGGTTCTGGTGCAGACTTCATTTGTTCGTAATCATGGGCAAAGCCGAGCATGATGGCCCACTGGTAATCCAGATTTACGCCGTCATAGCCCCACTCGGGTTTGAAGCCGGTAATGCCGAACAATTCCAGATCCAGCGTATCGGTGTAATTCTTGAGTTTCTGCGACCATTGTTCAGCTGAATGTTGCAATGGCTCGCCAGTGACAGGCGGCACTTCAATGGCCAGGATTTTTGCACGCGCCGCACGGGCATCGTTAATGGCGGGGTTGTCCGGGTCCTGTGTGTAGAACCACTTTTGCAGTTCGCCGTGTGCGATGGTATCGGGATCATGCCAGTAAACACGGGCTGGCCGGCGGAACTCCGTTTCACCCAGACCATTGATGGTATTGCCCGAGATTTCGGGCATCAGTGCAAGCTGTTCCGGATTCGGTGTGAATGGTCTGTAGGGTGACTTTGCCATGCCGGGAGCGCTGCTTTATCAGCTCATCAGTTTGCGTTCATCGAGCCCGATGCTGCGGGCAATGATTTCTTTCATGATCTCGGAACTGCCTGCATAAATACGGGATACGCGGGCATCGGTGAACATATGCGAAATGCGGTACTCGCTCATATAGCCCGAACCGCCGTGCAACTGAACGCAGTTGTCCATGACCGTCGATTCAAGTTCGCTGGCAAACAACTTGGCCTCGGCGGCCACCTCCGCACTGAGTTCACCCTTGTTGTGCAACAGCACGCACTGATCGATAAAGGTTTGCAGGATATCCAGCGAAGTACGCATTTCCGCCATTTTAAAACGGCTGTTCTGGAAGGCGCCGATGGGTCTGCCAAAGGCCTTGCGTTCAAGGATATAGTCCAACGTCAGGTCAAACGCGACCTGGGCGTGGACGACCTCCTGGCAGGCGCTGATCAGCCGCTCTTCGGCCAGGTGATGCATCATGCTGTAGAAACCCCGCTCAGGGTCTCCCAGTACATTTTCGGTCGGTACCCGGACATTTTCGAAAAACAGTTCGGCGGTATCCTGGGTTTTAAGTCCCATTTTTTTGAGGTTGCGGCCGCGGCTGAACCCTTCCATGTCGCTTTCCACGACGAACAGCCCGATACCGTGAGGTTTGTCCGGTACTGTCCTGGCGGCAACTATAAAAGCACCGCCGTTGATACCGTTGGAGATAAATGTCTTGGAGCCGTTCAGTATCCAGTCATCACCTTCACGCACAGCCCTGGACTTGATACCGGCCAGATCACTGCCGGCATTGGGTTCCGTCATGGCGACACCGAGGATGGTTTCACCGCTGATGCATTTCGGCAGCAAGCGTGCTTTGAGTTCTTCACTGCCCAGGTGACCAATGTAGGGACCAACCAGGCGGCTGTGCAACGACATGAACAGACCGATGTCACCATGCCTGATGGTCTCTTCGATAACCACCTGTTCAAAGCGGAAGTCCTCGATACCCAGCCCACCATATTTCTCATCGACCCACATACACAGCAGACCCTGCTCACCGGCCTTCAGAAATACCGCCGGATCACAACAGCCATCCTCACGCCATTGTTCTACATGCGGGGCAACTTCAGACTGCATGAAACGACGCACCGAATCGCGGAACATTTCATGCTCTTCATCGAATATCAAACGTTTCATTTCGGATATGTCCTGTCACATATTATGCTACCAATAGGATGACAGTTTTTGATGTGTCTTACTACATGGTTGTTACGTTTAGGCTCTTGGCCATTAACAAAAAAGCCAGCCCTGGGAAGGGCTGGCTTTTTAGGAACTCGATGATATCCACGTCGGGAATTGAGCCTTTGACTGCACGGACTTGCTGGATGGTATTCGGTGATTTCGGATTATGGCTCGAGGTCGGCGAGCAGGGCTTCACGTATGTCCGGCCCGACTCCCGTGCTATGGGGATAGTGTTCGTGGTTTGAACCCATACTCAATGACGCACCGGCGCGCAAGGCGGATATCATGTCCAGTTGCAGTTCAAAGCGCATAAAGTGTACCGCCGAGGTTTTCTCCGTATTGCTGCGTTCCAGGTCTTCATTGGCGATCGCATTAACACGGTCGAATCCGTCGACCCGGATCCAGATCAGATCTTCGATTCCCCTCAGTAAAGCGAGTTGTTGTTTGCGCTGCTCGACATCCTGGTATTCCAACATGGCGGTGGCTTTCAGGTTATTGCCATCGGGGATTAGCGGGTTGTAGGTATCCAGTTCCTCCTGGATGGCAGCGGCCTCGAAGATTTTTTCGATACGCAGCATTTCCTGAACCTGGTACTGGATGGTCAGACGGTCCTCGAAGTACAGGTGCAGATATTGGCCGATGGATACGCGCCTGTGTTTCTTATGCGTGATGACCTGTTTGCGGAAGTGATTGCGCTGCTCGGCGTATTGTTCCAGGCTCATCAGGTCCTTGCGTTGTAATTCGTTCATATCAAATTCTCAAAAAATGGACCCCGGATCGAGTCCGGGGCGACAGCGTGAAGAGTTAAATCCCGTATGCTTTTCTTAATAGCGACAAGGGGTTGGTCTCGCCGTGTTTTAACTCAAGTCCATCTGCAATCTGTGTGGCGGCCATCGGGCAGTCGGATACCAGGTAATCGGCTTCCATTTTTTTTACGCGGTTGATGACCGGGCGGGCGATCTTCTGAGACTTGGCCCAGGTATCGTTGCGCACGCCGTAGGTGCCATCATGACCGGAACAGCGTTCAATCGCGTTGATCTCGGTCCCGGGTATCAGCGACAGGACTTGTTTGGTCTTGGGACCGATGTTCTGAACCCGCTGGTGGCAGGGAACATGCCAGGCAACGGTACCCAGTGGCTGGTGAAATTCCGTTCGCAGTAATTCCGCTCTATGGCGGTGCCACAGGTATTCAAATGGGTCAAAAATATGTTTTTTAACTTTCAACACATCTTCATCGTGGGGGTACATCAATGGTAGTTCCTGTTTGAACATCAGCACGCACGATGGAATGGCCGCCACGATATCCCAGCCCGCGTCGATCAATTTGACCAACTGGGGGATATTTTTCCGGCGAAGTTTATCTACTTTTTCAAGATTGCCCTGCTCCAGTTTGGGCATACCGCAACAGGATTCCTTTTCCGTCAGTCTTACCGGTATGCCATTGTGCTCGAACACGGCAATCAGGTCTTCACCGATGCCCGGTGCGTTGTAGTTGCAGTAGCAGGTGGCAAACAGTGCAGCACGGCCACGGGTCGGGCCTGCTTCAATGGCCTGTATACCCCTGGGCTGGTGGTTTTTGCGGCGCTTTCTGAGCGTGTCCCTGTGGAATTCAGGCAGATGGGCCTCGGGGTGGATGTCCAGCATCTTCGACGCCATTTTACGCATGGCCGGACTTTTACCGGCGGCATTGATCGCCTGGTTTATCACCGGGATGCTCGCGGTTTTACCGGCCAGGTCGGTGCTGCTGATCAGTTTATGGCTGATTTTGCGTTCGCCTTTTTTGAACTGTATCGCCTTGGCCCGCAACATCAGGTGGGGGAAATCGACATTCCAGTCATGCGGTGGTACGTAGGGACATTTGACCTGGTAACACAGGTCACACAAATAACACTCGTCGACCACCTTCCAGTAGTCTTTTTTGTCTACACCGTCGACCTCGAAGGTTTCGGATTCATCGACCAGGTCAAACAAGGTAGGAAAGGCGTCGCACAGGGAAACGCAACGACGGCAACCGTGGCATATATCGTAGACCCGCTCCAGTTCGTCAAGCAGTTGAAGTTCGTTATAAAAATCCGGTTCCTTCCAGTTCAGCGGGTGGCGGGTTGGCGCCTCGAGGTTGCCTTCGCGGGGTGCTGGTGGTGACGTGTTCATCGTTGGATCTCCGATGTATTCAACTATCCAAGGCAAAAAAAGGGGCGCTAGAGCGCCCCACTAAATGCACACAACCTGGGGCTGTTAAATCAATACCTGTTCAGGGCAAGTGTTAACAGGCCCTGGACCCTGCTCAGTCCAGCTCGTCCAGGGCTTTCTGGAAACGGTTGGCATGCGAGCGTTCCGCTTTGCCGAGTGTCTCGAACCAGTCAGCAATTTCATCAAAGCCTTCTTCGCGTGCGGCGCTTGCCATACCCGGATACATATCCGTGTATTCATGTGTTTCGCCTGCGATGGCGGCTTTCAGATTGTCACCGGTGCCACCGATGGGCAGGCCGGTTGCTGGATCGCCGGTCTCTTCGAGGTATTCAAGGTGACCATGCGCGTGACCGGTTTCACCTTCTGCGGTTGAGCGGAATACCGAGGCAACATCGTTGTATCCTTCGATATCAGCTTTTGCCGCAAAGTAGAGATAACGGCGATTTGCCTGTGACTCACCGGCAAAAGCGTCTTTCAAATTCTGTTCTGTCTTACTTCCTTTTAGTGACATTTTTTATCCTCCAATAATGTTCAGATAACCGGGATGGGCTAGTTGAAATCATAGCCCTGTTTCAGTGATTGTTGAAATTGTTTTTTGCAATCATTCCCATAGGCAATGCCAATGCTTTTAGTAGTCACTTCCGCCTTGGTTAAAAACACGGGATTAGGGTAGCATGGTCAATCGGATGAACAGGATGGATTTAGCATGCACAGACTGGCTTCTTTAGCTGTTTTTTTACTGTTGGTTGTTATCGCAGCGGCAGCGGGTGGCCAGTTTATTGGCGGTGACTGGTATCACCAACTGATGAAACAGCCTGCCTGGAATCCACCCGCCATGGTTATGGCCGCAGTGTGGGCGGTGCTTTATGTACTGATGGCGGTATCTGCATGGATGGTATGGGACACGATGCGTGGTTTTGCACGCAATGCACTGGCCTGGTGGGGTCTGCAATTACTGCTCGGCATGGCCTGGTCGTGGACGTATTTTGGCTTGCACCGTGTGGGCTGGGCGCTGGCGGTGATGGGTTTGTGGCTGATTAGCGTAATAATCGTGACCAGAACCTTCAGGTCAATAAAACCGGAGGCCGCCGGGCTGATGATGCCCGTGGCTGTCTGGTTGTTATTTTCACTGGCGCTGAATTTTGTTCAATGGCGCCTCAATGGCGGCGGCATAGGTTCCATTTTCTAAGCCGATGCTGGCGGTTCTCAGCCGCCGATGAGCTGGCCGATGCGCCCGGTCAATATGGCCAGGTAATTGCCTAATGCATAACCGATCAGTGCCATTAAAATAGACGCGGGCACCAGCGTTTCGCGATGGTGGGCAGCAACGATGGGCGCGGAAGCAGCACCACCGATATTGGCGGCAGACGCAATCGCAACCGTATGCACATCAACTCGGAAAATCCAGGCCCCGGTGAGTATGAACAAGCCATGGATGGTGATCCAGACGTAGGCCATGGCAATAAAACCAAGCATCTTGTCCCAGTCCACCACGCTCAAGTCCATGGTCGCACCTACCCGTGCCACGTAGACGTAGATGATGGCCATCGCAATGGGTTGTGCTGCCGGCAGTTTACGCGCTGGCGTAATCGATGCCAGCAGGGCGAAGGTCGTGACCAGCAGGATCAACCAGGTTCCCGCAGTAATTACAACGGCTCCGCCGACCACCACCGGCGGCAGCACCTCGGATAGGCCGAGCGAAATCCAGGTAAAACCAATGGCCAGCAAGCCAAGGTACAGAAGGCTGGTCATGGTGGGTGGCTCTTCCGTGGTTTTAAATTCGGCTGCAGCGCTCTCCATGGCCTCGATTCGTCCCGCCGGCACCCTTGCCCAGCGGTTGAATTTGTCGGCAAATGATTTACTGCCCAGCAATATCGGCAACCAGATCAGGTAAACCATCTGGTCGGCCGCAGCGGCCATGGTCAGATCGGCCGGTGTGCCTTCCAGACCCGCGTGTGCCGCTGTCATGTTGCCGGTACCACCGATCCAGCTACCGGCCAGTGTGCCAAATGCGCGCCAGCTATCTTGCGCCAGCGGGAAGGAGTCACCGAAAGTCAGTGTCTGCCCCAGCTTGTATGCCATGACGCCCCCGAATACGACGCCGACACTGCCGAGCAACATGACGAATACGCCCTTACCCATGATACGTACGGCGCTGACGACATCCACCTTGATCAGCATCAACACGATAAACATCGGCAGGCCATAATGACGCAGGAAATCGTAGGCACCATTCTCGTAGGGAATCACACCGAAGTTCGACAGCAATACAGGTGAGGCATAGATGAATATCAGCGGTGGCAGGAATTCAAACAGTTTCCAGCGGGTTCTGCGCTCCAGCCAAAACCAGAAAGCTACCACTGCGATGAGTACGGTCATGACCCCGATGGGCGATGTAACGATGTTTGTGTCCATTATTCTTCCACTTGTTGAGTAGCCGCACGAACTTTATCCAGAAGCTTACAGGCTAAATCGATACTGTCCAGTAGCCGTGGTGTTGCCTGGCTGATTTCGTCGGCCGGCAGGTAAAGCATGGTCCTGTTTTGAACCGCGTATAGCCGGGGCCAGTCCTGCCAGACAGCCAGTGCTTGTGGCTCGCCTGAGATTTCAGGGGCGATCATGGCTTGCGGGTTGGCGAGGATGACGGACTCACGGCTGATCTGCGGTGCCAGCGCCGGCAAATCTGCAAAGATATTGTGGCCACCACAAACCTCCAGGCTGCGACTGATGATGTGCTTTCCATTAATGGTGTACAGCGGGCGTGGTGCGATCTGGTAAAAATATTCTACCGGGGTCTTGCCAGCATTTTGTTGCTGCAGATCCGCAAACCTGCTGCGCAACTGCCGGGCAACGGCCAGTCCGTGGGATTGGGTACCGGCGGCGTGTGAAATATTTTCAACCGCGTCGGCAATTTCTTCCGGCCGGGTGATCTCGATCTGCCAGACGGTGATACCCAGTTGCTCCAGTTTTTGCAGGGCAGTCTGGGGGTTGCCGGATCTCCAGGCGATGACCAGGTCCGGTTCGAGTTCAATAATGCGTTCAAGGTCGATACGGAACGCATCGCCTATACGTGGGATCTGTGCCACCTGTGCGGGAAAATTACTGTATTCAACGACAGCAATAAGGCGCTCGCCAGCACCGGCAGCGAATACCAGTTCGGCGAGATTGGGTGCCAGGGTAATGATGCGTTTGGCCGGGGTGGAAAGAACGAGGGGTTCACCATCGGCCTGCGGCAATGTGATGTCGGCAAAAGTTGTCGCGGCTGTTATCAACCCGAAAAAGATAAAAAGGGTGGTAATAAACCGGCTAACGGCAGCCCGGGCCGGGTGTCCGGTCATGCGATCACATTCACCAGCAACAGTATGGCCAATACCGTGGCCCAAACACCCAGTGAGCGCCAGACCAGGTCCATGGACAGCTTGATGCTGGCCATCGGGCCTTGTAACTGATCGGCATAGCCGTCATTTTCGGCGTGACCGGTATTGACGATGGTACGCGCGCTGGTCAGCATGAATTCGTTATTGCCCTCAAACAGACCGTGACCGCGCTCGTCGTGATATTTCTTCCAGGCACGATAGACAGAATCAAAATCCGTGGCGACAGCGAGTGAAAGTGTCATGAGTTGGGCAACCGGCCACTCCAGGATCTTGCAAAGACTTGTGACCAGTTCCTTTTGCTCGTCGTACAGCCCGAAATCACCATCGGTCAACCATGTTGCCAGCCGGTACAGCAGGGCGCCATAAATGCCAAGAACGGCAAACCAGAATATTATTCCGAACCAGCGTTTCAGTGCTTTGCTGAAAACTGCGTCTATTGCAGCAGATCCACAGGCATCCCTATCCTCGGGAATTGGCCCGTCGAGTAATGATTCCAGTGCCTCCTGTTGTTCTTCGTCATTTTCTGCACGGATGACTTTGCGAACATCGACATCGAGGTCGCGGGGACCAAATGTGTAAATCAGCATTGCAATGGCCAACAGAAATTCACCGATATGGCCCAGGGAGGAGTACAACAGGCTGTTAAGGAGATAGGCTGCCAGCAGCGGTACGCCAAGTATGAACAGGAATCCGGTGGGCCCCGACCAGCCCGGCAAACTTTTGAGCTTGTCATTGCAGTGTTTTGTAAACGAGGTGACCCATTCAAAACGGCGCAAACGACGCAATTCGCGCACAAAATGACAAAGTGAAAAAGCAATCAGTATCGAGATAATGGTCATTTTTTTATTCTAACAGGTTGGTGCGGCAAGGTTTACCGCGCGTTGCTCTCTCACCAGTTCTTCAAGGTCGCCGCCACCGTTTTTCCGGAACCAGTCGGCCAGCAGTCTGAACGCGATGGAAACCGGTGGTGACAATCGGACTTCATTATCCATTACGGCCCGGGTCAGTGATTCCACTGTAAACCAGCGTGTCTCTTCAACTTCTTCGCTGGTACCGCTACTCCGGTCCACCGCCTCTGCATAGAACCCGCACATGGCAGAGGCCGGAAATGGCCAGGGTTGGGATGAGACATAGCGGATATCCTCCAGATGCAACTGGACCTCTTCATAGACTTCACGGACAACTGCGTCTTCAAGGCTTTCACCCGGCTCCACAAAGCCGGCAAGCGTAGAGAATTGCCTGGGCGGCCATTTGGCATTACGTCCCAACAGGCAGGCATCCTTGTGAGTTACCAGTACGATAATGGCCGGATCGATACGCGGGTAGGATTCGCGGGCACATTCCTCGTTGCTGCAAACCATGCGGTGACCGGCTGAACGCAACAGGTTCGGGCTGCCGCACACGCCACAAAAGGCGTGGCGGTGCTGCCAGTAATGCAAGGCCTTGGCATAGGCGAGTATACCGGCGTGTTTGGCTGCCATTTCGATCGAAGCCCTGCGCAAGTCGGCAAAACTGGCTTGCGGATATTCAGCGAGGATGGCGTCTTTCTGCCTGTCAGTAACCGAGACAGCAAAATATTCGCGTTCACCATCATTACCCAGCAGGGTGGGTGGCTGAATGCGGTCAGGCTCGGTGAGCCCGGTTGGGGGCAGGTAGATGGCGATGGTTCCATCATCACTGCGCTTCAACAGACTGCGGCTACGCCACAATGGCACCAGGCGCGTGTTGGGATTTACCAGCGTTTCGGCCACCCACTTTGCATCATCGCGTAACTCGACTTCACGGTTAAGGCGAACGGCTGTGAATTGATTACGTCTCGAGCGCGCCAGGTGGTCCATGCCGGACGCACCCATGTGGTTTAAACCGAAAAAGAAGAGCCGCAACCACAGGTGGTCGTGGCATTGGGGTTGCGGATAACAAATTGTGCGCCTTGCAGGTTTTCGCTGTAGTCCACTTCGGCGCCCATCAGGTATTGAAAGCTCAGTGGGTCGACAAGAAGCGTTACACCCTCGTTGCTGATGGCTATATCGTCGTCACTGCTTTCTTCATCAAAGGTGAAGCCATATTGAAAGCCGGAACATCCACCACCGGAGATATACACGCGTAACTTGAGCTCCGGATTGTGCTCTTCCATGATAAGCTCCATCACTTTTCTGGCAGCAGCATCGGTAAATTTGATCAGATCTGTTGGTATTTCGTTTTGCATCCGGTTTTCTATTCAGTCGTGTGATTATTAACTATGGCGGTTCGGGGTGGTTTTTTCAATCACCCGGTTCTGATCCGGGTGCCTGAATTGCCATAGTGCCAGGTTCAAGTTGATTAAAAAGACTTTGCCATTCCATTGATTGCTCCACCGGTGTGCGCAGGCTACCCGACCTGAGACGTATGGTCAGCCGGCTTGCTGCAAAATCTTCAGGCAATGTAATCAGGCGTTCAAGTTGCTGGAAGTACTTGAATTGAAAACTCAGGGGTTCTGCCGATTCAGCCAATAGCTGGTCTTGCGTCAGGTGCTCTGCAACACCATTACGGATACCGTCGACGCCCAGCTGGATCCGCCCTGATATAACCGAGGCCCAGCGCAAATTTTGCGTCAGTGTGAATATGATCCGATAGACCCTGGGCGATTGTGTGGTCTGCAACTCCAGGTAGTGCACCGCCAGAGGGGCCTGTGAACCACTGGCGCCGCCGAGACGGCGGTAGAATGCCAGGTCGGCCTGCAAGCCGGCAATTTCATCCTGACGGGTCCTTTCGGATGCACGTAATAACGCATTGGCGCGCCGGATAACATCGGCTTCCCGTCGGGCTACGGTAACCCGGGCCTGTTGCACTTCAATAGCCTCGAGTGCGGTTTGCAGATCCTGTTGCAAGGCATGCACATGGTAGTTGGCATAAATCAATTCGTCGGCGACGAAGTATTTGGCAAAATAAAAGATGCCTAGCATGATGGTCACGACCGGTAGCGCGATGAGTTGCCATTTTGGAAACTTGGGGTAGTTCATGAGCGGATTAGTGCTCCTTCAATGTGATAAATGCGGGTTCAGCGAGATGGGAAGCGGTTGACCGCAAGGCGCGCCTCGCAGGTAATGGCCTGGTCCTTGCCAAGAGGTGCACCAAGAGTAGGCGCCCTCAGGCGACGCCACGGGCGACCGCTTCCCATCTCGCCCGAAGGGAGCTTCCCAGATGTCCCAGTACTGCGTTCCAGGCCTTGAAAAGGACAAGCCATTCTCTGCGGCCTGCGCCTTGTTCTGGATCATCTGGGAACCTCTGAACCCGTATTTATCACATTGAAGGAGCACTGAAAGTTCCTCAGACAAGAAAAAAGCGGCCGAAGCCGCTTACGTTCCTGTATTTTATTATTATTTTTGTCAATCGTTATATTTATTTGGCAAGCCCCAACAGGTTGGTTGTGCAGTTTATACTCCCTGAAAACACCTGCGTCAAGTTGCCGCAGCCGGTTAATCTGTTTTCCTGCCGTTAAATTATATCCTGAAATGGCCATAACCATTCCCTTGCCGGATCACCAAAGACGAAGAAATACGGGTTCAAATAAATCTCCTTGTGGTTGTAGCCAAGTGGAGAACCATCAATCTTGACCACCTGTCCACCGGCCGCTTCGACCACTGCCTGCGCAGCGGCAGTATCCCATTCAGAAGTCGGGCCCAGGCGCGGGTAAAAATCGGCCAGGCCTTCTGCGACGCGGCAAAATTTCAGGGAACTGCCCATGCTGATCAATTCATGCGGGCCGAGTTTATTGAGTTGACTGGCGAGTTCGGGGTTGGCATGTGAGCGGCTACCGACAATCACTGATGGCTCAGCGGCCGGTTGTCTGACTTCAATGGCAATGGCGGCCTCTGTGCCGTGCTGTCGCCATGCACCTGCATTACGGGCACCGAAGTAGCTGATATCTGTTACCGGTACATGCACGATACCCATCACCGGCTGGTGGTTGAGGATCAGGGCAATGTTGACGGTGAACTCACCATTTTTATTAATGAATTCCTTGGTGCCGTCCAGGGGATCGACCAGCCAGTATTGCTGCCAGGTCTGGCGGGTTTTCCATGGGATTTCTGCGGACTCTTCCGATAACACCGGAATCTCAGGCCACAGCCTCGTCAGTTCTGCGTCAATCAGTTTGTGGCTGGCGAGATCAGCGTTGGTCAGTGGCGAATCATCGGCTTTTTGCGTAATACCCATATCACCGTCATACCATTCGAGTATGGCAAGACCGGCGCGACGACTGATATCCACCAGTTGTTCGAGTACGGATTCCGGATTTTCATCAAACATTTTTTGCTTCCTGTTGCAGGTAGTCACGGGCGATGTACAGGGCAGCGATGCTTCGGCCTTCGGTACAGTCCGGTCGTTGTACAAGTGTGCGCAGGTCAGCCAACGGCCAGGCTACGATTTCCAGTTCTTCCGGCTCGTCACCATCCAGTTTTTCGGGATAGAGGTCGCGTGCCAGAACCACGTGGGTGATATGGGTCATATAACCCGGAGCAAGGCTCAATGACGTCAGCTCAACCAGCTTGTGCGCGCCAAAGCCGATCTCTTCCTTGAGTTCTCTTTCAGCGCCTTCGAGGATGGTTTCGCCCGCTTCCAGGCGGCCTTTGACCAGCCCGAGTTCGTAGTGATGCAATCCGACAGCATATTCACTGACCAGTAAAACAGTTTCGTCATCACGCATCGCAACAACGATGACCGCGCCGAGACCGTGTGTGCGAAGCCGTTCATAGGTGCGTTTCTGACCGTTGCTGAATTCAAGGTCAAGCTTTTCGACCTTGAACAATTTACCGGGGTCCTGTTCACGTCTTGCCAGGATTTTAGGAAGCTTTGCCATTTTATCTGTCAGCCCGCTGCAATTCTGCTGACAGCTCTGCATGCAGCGCGGGGGTGGCAGCGAGTACGGAGCGTGTATCCAGGTCGGGCGCCTGGCCGTCAAGATCGGTGAACACGCCACCGGCCTCGGTGACGATGACATACAGCGCCGCGATATCGAGGATGTTGACATCAGATTCAATGATGGCATCCAGTTGGCCGGCAGCCAGGCGATGGTAATGATAGTAATCACCGTAACCCCGGGTACGGTTGCAGTGCGCAAGTATCCGCCCAAGTGCAGACCAGCGCTTGCCGGCGGCAAGGCTCTGGATATTACCGGTAGAAATACTGGCCTGCTCAATGGACTCCACTTCGCTGATGTGCAACTGACCATTGGAGTCAAATGCACCACCGCCACGTGTTGCCCAGACCAGTTCATCCATTGCCGGGGCACAGGAGACCCCGAGTATCAGTTCACCCTCTGTGCATCAATGCAATCTGGGTAGAGAACATGCCGTAGCGCTTTACAAAACTCTTGGTGCCGTCGATGGGATCGACCAGCCACAGGTATTCGGTTTCCTTGTTGTCTGCCCCATATTCCTCGCCAAAAATTCCATGTTCAGGATATGCACTGCTTAGCGTATCCCTGATGACCCGTTCAGCACCCCGGTCAGCCACGGTGACGGGTGTCTGGTCGGCCTTGATCTCGATATCAAAATCACCGTTGTAATACGACATAATCAGTTCGCGGGCGGATTCTACGGCCTGCAATGCGGTGCCAAGGAATTCTTTCAGCCTGGTTTCGATCATGATGAATGTGGCATCGTTTGATTACCCGGTGAGCGGTGATTAATGAAATCCTGCTTTGATCTGCGGTGCGGCTTGCAAGGCCGACCATGACTCTCCATGATACCAGACTCCCGGGGCTTTCTGACAAAATCACAGGACTATGAATACAAGTAAAAATGAAGCAATTCGCCAGCGCGATCTCGCTGTGCTGTGGCACCCGACCACGCAGATGAAAGACCATGAGTGGTTGCAATTGTTACCGGTCAGCAGTGCCCAGGGCGTGTGGCTGGAAGACATGGACGGTAAACGCTATATCGATGCCATCAGTTCCTGGTGGGTCAACCTGTTCGGCCATACCAACAAGCACATTAGTGCCGCGGTCAGTGCACAGGCCAGCCGCCTGGAACATGTCCTGCTGGCAGGTGTCACCCACGAACCGGCTGTGCGCCTGGCTGAGAAACTGATCGCCATCACACCGCCGGGACTGGAACGTGTATTTTTTGCCGACAGCGGCGCTTCAGCGGTCGAAATCTCGTTGAAAATGAGTTTTCACTACTGGCGCAACATTGGCGAACAGGGCCGTTCACGTTTTGTGACGCTGTCCAACAGTTATCACGGTGATACGCTCGGTGCACTCGGCGTGGGTGATGTCGGCCTGTTCAAAGAGGCCTATGAGCCTTTGCTGATGGAACCATTGGTTGCACCGAGCCCGGATTGTTTTGCCTTGCCACGCGAGCAATGGGATGCACATGCCAGTGACAAACTAGTTGATCTGCGTGAAATATTTGCACAAAACGAAGGCAAGATCTGTGCGGTCATTATCGAGCCGTTGGTGCAATGTGCCGGGGGTATGCGTATGTATCCGCCTTCCTACCTGACCGGTCTGCGCGCATTGTGCGATGAATACCGGATCCACCTGATCGCCGATGAGATTGCGGTGGGATTTGGCAGGACCGGCAGCATGTTTGCCTGTGAACAGGGCAATATTTCGCCTGATTTCATGTGTGTATCCAAGGGACTGACCGGGGGTTATCTGCCGATGTCGGCCGTTTTGACCAGCAACGAGGTTTATGCAGCATTTTATGACGAGTACACCAGCCTGAGGGGGTTTCTGCATTCGCACAGCTATACCGGCAACGCGCTGGCCTGTGCAGCAGCGCTGGCAACCATGGAGCTGTTTGAGCAGCGTGACGTGCTGGCCGATAACCGGCTGCTGGCCTCACAGATGCTGGATGCGATTTCGCCTTTGCAGGAACATGCCCACGTGGGTGATATCCGCCAGACTGGTATGATCCTGGCGGTTGAAATGGTGGCGCAACGCGAACCCATGATCGGGTACGACTGGAAAGAACGGCGGGGTATGAAGGTGTACCAATACGCCATGGCGCAGGGCGTATTGCTTCGCCCGATTGGAAACGTGGTCTATTTTATGCCGCCCTATGTGATTAATTCCGATGAAATAATGTTAATGGCGAAGGCCGCCATGGGCGGTATCGGGCTGGCGACGAAGGGATAGTGTCCTGATGCATCTGTCCCGCATTTATACATCGCAGGTATTGCTATCTGCACACAGTGTCGAGTTGACGGGTCCGGGAGACCTTTAACTATCGTAGGCTGCCTGCTCTACGATGCGTGTGAGTTCGCCAAGTTCCGGTATAAATGCCTGTAGTTCATCAACACTGACCTTGCTGAACAGGGGTTTTGGCAGCTCATCTGTCTGTTCTTCAAGCAGGGATTCTGCACTGACCTTTTTGAGCTTGGGCAAGCCCTGAATCACCAGGCCGATGTAGTTGACCTGGGTTGATTCACCAAGGGTCTTGATGATCAGGATACGTGCCTTGGGTGTGACGACATTACCGTCACTTTCTTCAATCAATTGTTCGTAACTGATGACAGGCACCTGCCAGCCGTGCCAGGCCAGTTCCCCCAGCAACCATGCCGGGGCCTTTTTGAACGGTTCGGGTCGAGAATACGCCAATATTTCGGCCACGGCGCTGTTTGGCAGCAACACATGTCCTTCCCTCAGTGGTGCCATGATGGTACGGAGTTCCTTATCGGCCATTTACTCTGCCCCTTTGCTCAGCAGCCTGCTTACTTCTTCGATCAATTCCGACTCCTTGTAGGGTTTGGACAGGTACGCGTTGGCCCCGGCCTTTTTGCCACGGCTACGATGCTTCTCGCCTGCCCGTGAGGTAATCATGACGATGGGGATGTGGCGCAGCCTGGCATCGGCACGTACGAATTCCGCGACCTCGTAACCATCCATGCGTGGCATTTCAATATCCAGCAACAAGACGTCGGGTATGCGTTCCTGCATCTGTTCGGTGGCATCTATTCCGTCGCGGGCGGTGATTACCTCAAAATCGTGACTTTCCAGCACACGGGTTGTCACTTTCCGCATGGTGATGGAGTCATCCACTACCAGCGCCAGTGTCTTCTTCGGCCGGATGTCGATGTTTTCCATCGCCGGAGCGGGGCGTGCACCGGTCAGCAGCGCGTGCCTGATCAGCGGTCCGGCATCAATGATAATGACCACCTGGCCATCGCCGGTAATGGTTCCGCCGAGAATACCCGGGACACTGCTGATCTGCGGCCCAACCGGCTTGATGACAATTTCTCTGTGTCCCAGTAATTCCGGTACGCGGAAGGCGGCGAGTTGCTCACCGGATTTGATCATCAGGATGGAGATGGTTTCGTCACCCAGTGGCGTTGACGGTTCGCCCAGCAGGGGTTCCAGTTCAAGAATGGAATATTGCTCACCGGCAAATTCGTATACCGGTTTTTCCTTTTCCAGCAGGGCCTGGTAATCGGCGGGTAACATACGTGCCACGCCGGCGACACTGGCCACCGGTATCAGGTAGCGGTGTTCACCGGCCATCACACCGATGGCCTGCATGACTGCCAGCGTGAATGGAATCCGGATGGTAAGGCGGCTGCCCTTATCCTTCTCAGATTCTATCTCTACCGAGCCGCCAATCTGTTTGATCTCGCTGTTGACCACATCCATGCCAACGCCGCGTCCGGCTAGGGCGGTGACGGTTTTGGACGTCGAGAATCCGCTGTGCAGGATAAATTGCAGTAATTTTTGTGGCGGTGGATCGGACTTTTTATCCAGCAAACCCATTGCAATGGCGCGCTTGTGTATAGCCTTGAGATTCATGCCGGAGCCATCATCCTCCACCCGCACCACAAACTCGGTGGCTTCGGCGGCGACGGTGATGGTGAGTTGCCCTTCTGCCGGTTTCTTGAGTTTGCGCCTTACCGCCGGCTTCTCAATTCCATGCACAATTGAATTTCTGAGCAGGTGCTCCAGCGGTGCGGTAATCCTTTCCAGTACATTGCGATCCAGTTTGTCACCACCACCGGTCATGCGTAACTGCAGACGGGCTTTCTTGCGTGTCTCGCTGGCCGCGGTGCGGATGATGCGGCGCAGACGCGGTGCGATGGTGCCAAAATGCACCATACGGGTTTGCATCAGGCCTTCCTGTAATTCTGTGCTGACCCTGGATTGCTGTACCAGCAAGGCTTCGGATTTGCGCGCGGCCTTGTCGAGTAACTCCTGCAGGTTCAACAGGTCGGATACGGATTCGGACAGGCTGCGTGACAGTTGCTGCATGGATGAGAACCGGTCCATTTCCAGTGGATCAAACTCACCTGTGCTTGCCGGTGCTTCCTGGTGATAACGTGAGCGTATCTGGGTTTCGGTTTCAATTTCGAGTTTACGGAACTGTTCCCGTAAGCGTGAGACTGTTACATCAAACTCTTTCAGATTGTCACGCATCTGGCCGACTTCCTGCTCAAGGCGTGAACGGAAGATACTGATTTCGCCGGCGGAATTGACCAGTGAGTCGAGCAAATCTGCATCGACACGTATCTGTTGTGAGGCTTTGGCATCTGCGCTGGGTGCTTCGCTTACTTCCGGTTCGCTCGCCGGAACGACGACATCCGGGATCTCCTGCAATTCTTCAGGTGCGGCATCGATCCTGGCGGTTTCCTCCGTGACAAGCTTGGGTTGCACCGGTACGGCAGTCAATGCATCGATCTGCTCTTCAAATAATTTCAGCGCCTCGCCAGGTTCTGGCAAAATGCCCTGGCCTGCCTGTTCGGTCCAGCTGTTCAGCCGGTCACAACCTTGCTCCAGCGCTTCAATAGCCGAGACCGATGGTGGCAGCAACTGGCCTGCAATGCGCTCCAATAGTGTTTCCATAGCATGACTGAGGTCACCCAGGGCGCTAACGCCAGCCATACGCGCTCCGCCTTTGAAGGTATGAATCTCACGCTGCAGGTTCTGGACGATGTGGAGGTCGGGCAGGTTGTCACGCCAGGTATTGAGCAGTGAATCACAGCGTGACAGGATTTCTACAGCTTCTTCAAGGAAGATATTGAGTATTTCTGTATCAACCGGCTCGGATTCAACTTCCGCGAGCTCATCTTCGTCGGCCTCGGTATGTTCTTCAATTTCGGCTGCTTCTTTGCTTACAACTGTGTCCGTAACCGGTTCGGCTTCTGCATCGGGCTCTTTCGCCGTTTCAATTTCTTCTGCAGTTTCTTCCGGAACTTCATATTCAACCAGCAAGGCACGCAGTTGCTCAATCTGCTTGTCTTCATCGCTGCCCAATTCTGCTTCCTGGTCACCCTCATGCACTGCCAGGCAGGTTTCAAAGTGCGCCAGGCTGGTGGCGATTGTCCACATCGCAGCATCACTGAATGCTTTACCGCTTTGGCGTTGCGCCTCAAGGAAACTTTCCAGGGCCTTGGCAACGCCGGCCTCGTCACCCAACGGATCCAGCGCAGTTGTTCCGGCAATGGTGTGGATAGCGAGGACCTCCTCATCACTGGCAGCGCTGTTACGATCATTTGAAATGCTGTCCATCAGGCCTTTCAAAATGGCAAGATTGTCGGCCAGTTCCTTGCATACCAGTTCTTTCAGTGTGGGTTCAGTGGGTGCTTCGGTGACCGTGGTGGGTTCTGCTTCGGTTACAGATGCTGGTGTCACACCCCCTGGTAACAGTGTGGCAAAGGCTGTCGGTAATACTTTATTCAAAGCAGGCCAATCAGCTTCGCCGCCGCCGGCAATGCTGTCGACTTGCTGGCCGAGCACTTCAATCGCAGCGTGATCCAGCTCAGAAGGTTGTTGTAGCAGGCGTTTCTTCAAGTCCGGTAGTACAGCTTCCGAAAGGCGGACGAGAGTCGTAATATCTTCGCCGAACTCAATATTTCCTCCCAATAGGGTATTGAGCATGTCTTCAAAGTGCCAGGCGAAATCACCTATTTCATCCGCACCCACCATGCGCCCGCTACCCTTGAGGGTGTGATATCCACGGCGAATGTCGGTCAACACCGCCGTATCTTCCGGGTGCTGCACCCAGCGGGGAATCTGCTCCCCCAGCATGGCAGCGACAGATTCATATTCTTCCAGAAAGACTTCCAGTAATTCGGGGTCAATTGACGCTGGTACGGCAGCGGTTGCTGATTCTGACAATGCAGTCTTATCTGTCATTACCTCAGGCGGCGTTGGTGGTGGAGCAGTCCTTGCGACAACTTCCATTTCGCCAACAGGCAAACGATCAAGCCGTTCTTTGAGTATTTCGAGGAAACGCCCGCGATTACTTTGTTGGTCGCGGCAACCGGCCAGGTAGAGCTCAAATGCCGCCACCGCATCGGTGACGGTTTCCAGCTTGTCCGGGTCAACGCTTGCTTCTGTTCTGGAAACCCGCAATAAATTGCCGAGTGCATTGCGCAGTTTCATTGCCAGTGCAGCGGTTTCAGACTCCCCGATCAGTTCCAGGGCACCTGCAATGTGCTCCATTGGACTTGAGTAGTCCGCTTTTTGGTCGCCGTCAAAATGGCGGCGCACACCGTCTTGAACCTGGTGCAGACTGATGACAGTTTCGTCCAGTAGATGAGATCGAATGCGCCGTTGTTCGTGCCCCGGCAGATCAATAAAGCTTGGGGTCTGATCTTCCAGCAATGGTTCACCGAGGGTTGTAATCTGCTCTTCCAGAACAGACTCAACCTGTATCAGTTTTTCCGCCAACTCCATCAATAATAAATCGCGTGACCGCTGTTCCGGGTCATGATCCGGGTCTGCGCTGGCATCAAATGCGGGCATCAGTTTTTCTATGGACTGGGCTGAATCGCCCAGCCCCATCATTTTCAAGGTATCTTTTAACCTGAGCAGGGCTTCATGACTCTGTTCACGCCTGACCGGTTCTATTTCACCGGTTCGCAGTTCCAGATCCAGCGCGTCCTTGACCAGCGACAGTTCATCGCGGACCGCCGCGCCCAGGGACATGTATAACTCGCGGTTGCGACCGGTTACGGCGCCACGGGCACGGATCAGCACGCCCCGGTCGGGGACCAGTTCCTTCAGCTTGAAGCGATCTCTGAGTTTATCGACGCCGGCGCTGCCTGACCTGGCCTGTGCAATATGGAACAGCAAGGCCTGTGAAACGGCATCGACCGCGTGAACTTCGGCGGCATCTTCACCGCCTTCCGTAAGCGTCTTGAGGTTCAGGTGCAGGCGTGCAAACAGCCGGCGCAGGTGCATATCATTTTCAGTTACGCCATCGAGCAATCCGCCAATCACCTCGGCGGCAATCCACCACAGGCGCCGCAAATCCATTCGTTCTACCCTGCGTTGCAATGTTTCGCATACGGAATGCAATGGTGACAACAGTTCAGTATCTTGCTGGTTTTGCAGCCAGCTTAGCAGGGCACTTTCCCATTGCCGGCGCATACGCAGCGTAAATACCTGGAAGGGTTCATCAAATGAAGGCGCATGCTCACCAGCTTCGCGTTCAAGTTCCGGCAGCGGGACATCCAGGCTGGGTGCGAAGAGTGTGGCTTCTGATACGATATTGGCGTTGTAAGCAGCCCGCAGGTCATTGATGATCGGTAAAAGCAGAATTGGCAGGTCATGGTGGCCGGCCTGCAGGCGGTCAAGATAGGATGGCACGACCACGATGGCGTCCATCAGTGCACCGTATGCTTTTTGACGATCACGAACATTGTGGCGCTTGAGTTCATCGCAAACCGCGATCATTTCCTCGACCACGAGAGTGGCACCCTGTAATACCAGTGCTTCGAAGGTGTACTTTAACTGAACAAGGTGTTCGGCAGCATTGTCAACACTGTCACCGACGTGCGTGCTGCTGGCAATGTGCTCTATCTGGGTGCGGATCTGGTTCAGATGTTTATCCAGATCGGGGCGTACCCAGGTCAATACCGTGCTGGCGTTTGAACCTTCCAGTAACATCAGGCTAGCGCTCTCTCGAGGCGTATTGCATGCTGGACATTGTTGTCGCCAATTTCATTCAGTCTTCTTCCGGCAACTTGAAGTCGGTGACTGAATCGCTGAGCTGCATCACCAGTTCCGCCAGTTCTTCAACGGAGGTTGCAGCCTGGTCGCTGCCCGCAGATGCCTGCACAGATATCTCCTGAACACTTTTCATCAGTTCGAAGATTCCGGTCGCTTTTGTCGACTGGGTCTGGGCCTCATCGGCAATGCTGACAATGAGACTGGAGAGGTCTTTGGACACGGTCTCAATCTGCTCCAGTGCAGTACCAGCGTCTTCCGCCAGGCGGGCGCCACTGACGACCTCTGTGGTTGTTGATTCCATTGATACAACGGCTTCGGAAGTATCTGTCTGGATTGTCTGCACCAGGGTTTCAATCCTGCGCGTGGCGTTGGAGGCACTTTCTGCCAGTTGCTGAACTTCATCAGCGACCACCGCAAATCCCTTACCGGCGCCACCGGCAGAGGCTGCCTGGATTGCCGCATTGAGCGCAAGCACATTGGTTTGCTCGGCGATGCCGTTGATCAGGCCGACGATATCACCGATCTCCTGAGTGGATTCCCCCAGTCGTTTGATGCGTTTGGAAGTTTGTTGAATCTGTTCGCGAATGGTGTCCATGCCAATGATGGTTTCACGGACCTTCTCACCACCGGTGTGGGCTATATCCACGGATTTTCGGGCCACATCACTGGATTCACGTGAGCGTTTGGCCATGGAGTCAAACGACTGCGCCATTTGCTGTATGGTTTCAGTTGCTGTACCAACCTGTTCGGCCTGTGTGGCTGCCGCCTTGGCCAACTCGGATGTTGATTTGCGTGTCTGCAGGGCTGAACTGGCAACTTCCTGGGCGGTGAATTTAATTCCCTTGACCAGTTCACGAAGTTGTTCAATAGCGAAATTGATCGCGTCTGCGATCGCGCCGGTTATGTCGTCGGTAACCGAGGCTTGCACGGTCAGGTCACCATCCGCCAGCGAGCTCATTTCATCCAGCAGTTTCATGATTGCCGCCTGGTTTTTCTTGTTACTCCTGGCGGCAATTTTTGCCCGTCGACGCTCCGCGGACAGGAATGAGTACACCAGTATCCAGACAACGGAAACCATCACCGCCAGGCCAATGACCGCGGCAGTTTGTGATGGCCACTGACGTGTCTGAGGTAACACGGCGATGGCGTTTTTGAGGTTGGCTGCCTCGTCAAAAACATCGCGGCTGTCGAGGAAGATTTCATCTGCGGCGCCACGGACTTCAAACAGATCGCTGGAAGAGTTAAGAATGGCTTGAATTTGCGGCTTGATTGTTTCGAATAACGACTTGACCTTAGCCAGTGATCGCAGCGTCTGGGTATTGCGGACCTGGGTAATGCCCAGGCTTGTATTGCCACGTAACAGGGCGGAAAGTACCTGGTCGAAAAGATCCCGGTCCTTGCCGAGATTTTCAGCGGCACTGACAGCGTTGCTGCCGCCTTGCAGGACTTCGGATACACGTCGCAAAATCCGGTCAGCCAGTACCAGTTGACGGCTGGCAAATACGATCTGGTTGGTTGGCGCGCCACTCTGGATCAGGGCACGTATGCTGGCGTCGGTATTGTTTTGTATGCCCGGAATGTTTTCCTGCACGATGTTACGTGCGGATGCCAGTTCAAGGATCAACCTTTCGCGGTCCAGGATACTGGACGCATTGGTGCTCATGCGATCCCAGGTCAGATTAAGCAGCTTCATCGGCATTTCAACAGCCAACGGTGTCGGGGGTAATTCGGTTGAGTTGGAGCCCTTGCGTAGCTTGCCCATGGCAGTGCTTATTTTGTCGCGGGAATTTCCAAGCTCAAGAAAGGCATCGAGGTTTCCTGATGCCGCTTCACCGGCAGATTTGGCCAGTTGCTGCGAGGTGACCTGTACATCCGTGGCCAGTGATATCCATTCCTGTTCATGCTGGGCATTACGTGCCAGAAGGAAAAATGTGATACCGACAAATGCCAGGGAAATGATCAGCATTCCTGTCGCCAGGTAGACTAACCATGAACGCTCGCTTTTTAGTTTTGGTTGTTTATTTCTCATCCAGTTTGTTTACTCAGGCGGCTGCGCCATTGAGGAACTCAGCGGTCGAAAACAGGGTTTCAAGATCCAGTTCCTGCCAGACTTCCTTACCGGAACGATATTGTTTGTGTACGAAATGTTTTAACGGAGAGCTTTTCGGCAAGCGAGGCTTTTTACCTTCAGCACTGACGAAATGACGTCGGCCAAATACCTCGTCTACCAGCAGTCCGATGGGACGGCCACGGAGGCTGGCTGCGAGTAGCCGGGTTCGCATGGAAACGGTCGAGCGTTGACCGGTTAGAAACCAGGCCAGGTCAACAATGGTCAAAAGATCGCCGCGCACGTTAGCCAGCCCCAGTATCCACGGCTTGGTACCCGGTACCGGCGTGAACGCCGGGATGGGCAGAAACTCGTTTATCTGATCTATGCTGCAGGCCAGGCGGGCATCACCGATACGAAAAATGACACCGGCCCACTCACCGCTTTGCGCCTCACCTTCGGCCTGACCTGGCTCGAAGGCCTGGCTGCGCTGCTCGTAGTCCTGCAGTTTTTCAAACGATGCATTAACGGCACTCATGAGCTTTGACCCCGTGGGTTTTTATTAATATCAGGCTGACGTGTGCTGCTTGACTGCACCCAGCAACTCTTCCCGGGTGAAGGGTTTGGTCAGGTATTGATCCGAACCGACGACCCTGCCCCGTGCCATATCGAACAAACCATCCTTACTGGTGAGCATTACAACGGGTGTATCACGGAATTCGGGATTGTTTTTGATGATTGCGCAAGTCTGATAACCGTCAAGACGCGGCATCATGATATCGACAAATATAAGGTCGGGCCGGTGACGGGTAATTTTAGACAAGGCCTCAAAACCGTTTTCGGCGGTAATGACCTCGTAACCTTCATTCGCCAGCATGGTTTCTGCTGAGCGGCGAATCGTGGCGCTGTCGTCAACCACCAAAACGCGAAGTTTTTTGGACCTGGCAGGGCTTTCGCCTGTATCTGTTGTTGTATTCAATTGTTCCTGGCTCATAATATCTTCCCTGGTTGTGCGACGTGTACAACGAATCCTTTCATTGCATACCGCCCGGTAATGAGGCCATATCTGCTCCCCCCCATTCCGGTGCATAACATTTAGTTTACCCGTAGAAAAGTGCGGTTTCCAGCTTGTTGTAAATTTATAGGAATGTTCTTCATATCATTGAGCACCAAGGTTTTTAGCAATCAAAGGCTATTATACGGCTGGAATCAGACCGGCAGGCGCAGGATAATGGGACAGAATTGAGATGGATAAGCTTATGTCTAAAACTGATAATGCAAACACGCGGGTACTGAAAACCGGGATCGTCATGGACTCCATCGGCGACATCAAAACATATAAGGACTCTAGCTTTGCGATGTTGCTGGAAGCACAACGGCGTGGTCATGTTTTGTATTACATGGAGCCTGAAGACCTGTTTGCCGAAGATGGCCGTGTGTTTGCCGGGATGCAACAGCTGGAGGTTCGTGACAACACCACCGATTGGTTCAGCCTGACCCCGGTTGGCAGCAGGCCACTGGATGAACTGGATATTGTGCTGATGCGTCGTGACCCGCCTTTTAACATGAATTATATCTATGCAACCTACATGCTGGAATTGGCGGAAAACACCGGAACGCTGATCATTAACCGGCCGCAGAGCCTGCGCGATGCCAACGAAAAGTTTTTTATCAATAATTTTCCGCAGTGTTGCGTGCCAATGCTGATCAGCAGCCGCTCCGACCTGATCCGTGATTTTGTTTCACAGCACGGGCGTTGCGTGGTCAAGCCCCTGGATGGCATGGGTGGGGAGTCCGTTTTTCAGGTCAGTGATGGCGATATGAACCTGAACGTCATCCTGGAAACCATCACGCGTCACGATTCCAGGGCGGTGATGGCACAAAAATATATTGATGAAATTTCCCAGGGTGACAAACGCATACTGATGGTCAACGGCGAACCGGTGCCCTATGCACTGGCGCGCTTTGCCGGGAAAGGCGATTTCCGCGGTAACCTGGCCAAGGGTGGTAGCAGCAAGGGCGTGCCGCTGAGTGAGCGGGACCGCTGGATCTGCTCACAGGTTGGGCCTGAACTGAAAAAACGGGGCATCCTGTTCGCCGGGCTCGATGTCATCGGCGACTGGCTCTCAGAGGTCAATGTCACCAGCCCGACCTGTATTCGCGAACTGGACGAAGAATTCGGCCTGAACATTGCCGGGCAGCTTTTTGATGCCGCTGAGGCGAAACTGAAGTAGCCCGTGTACGCCTTCCAAACCAGCAATGATCGTTTTGCCGTCAGCATGTTGATGGCGCTTGGCTTGCACGCCCTGGTTTTGTTGGGGGTTGGTTTTGTGCTCGATTTCAAGCCATTGACCCATCCGCTGGAAACACTGGATGTGGTGCTGGTGAACTGGCGATCAGAATCAAAACCGGATGAGGCGGATTTCCTGGCCCAGGCTTCACAACTCGGTGGCGGGGAGTCTACCGAGGCCAGTCGGCCATCACAGGAAAATACCGGTGCATCACCGGGACCGACAGACGGTGATGATCCGCTGGATCAGCAGGAGCAGTTATCCAGTGTGGCTGATGCGGAACGTGAACAAATACTGATCGAGGAAGAGACTTCCGAGTTCAGCCAGCAGATTACCAGTATTGAACAACCCGAACCGCTGTTGCCCAGCGCTGCCACCCTGATGCAGGAAAGCATGACGATGGCAAAACTGCAGCCCGGAATCCAGCGTGACCGGGAATCGAAGTCAAAACTGCCGCGGCGAAAATGGATTTCCGCCAATACCCGTGAATACGAATTCGCTGCCTACATGCAGGCCTGGGTGGCCAAGGTGGAACGGGTGGGTAATCTCAATTACCCGGAGGAGGTCAGGCGTCAGCAATTGACAGGCGACCTGCTCATGACAGTGGGTATCAACCAGGATGGCAGCGTGGAAAGCATCGACGTCATGCGTAGTTCCGGTTTACCGCAACTGGACCAGGCCGCCACCCGGATCGTGCGTCTGGCCGGCCCGTACTCGCCGTTGCCGGACTATATCAAAGCCTCTGTCGATATCCTGCACATCACGCGCACCTGGCGTTTCTCGCGTGATTTTAAAGGGCTGGATTAGTCCGCAGATTATGCAGATTTCTTCTGGCTGGTTAAGATCATGCTTGATTCGGACAGAGTTCGGGCTAATATTTAGTATATGAGCAATAAATCACAAGACGTGGTCAGCGGCTATCTACAGCAGCAAATGCTGATCGCGATGCCTTCCATGGCTGATCCGAATTTTTCACGTAGTGTGACCCTGATGTGCCAGCACAATGAAGAGGGTGCGATCGGAATCACTATCAACCGACAGTCGGGGTTCACCCTGGGGGAGCTCTTATTTCAGTTGAACATACCCTGCGAGAGCGAGGAAATAACCTCAACGATGGTTCTCGAAGGCGGTCCTGTCAGTCCGGATCGTGGTTTCGTGTTGCACACGCCGGTCGAAGGCTTTGACTCCAGTATCAAGATCAATGATGACATCATGGTGACAACATCGCGGGATGTTCTGTCTGCCATTGCTGCTGGTGAGGGCCCGCAACAATTCCTGGTCGCGCTCGGTTATGCGGGTTGGGGAGACGGTCAGCTGGAATCGGAAATGCGTCAGAATGCATGGTTATCAGTACCCGCAGATAAAGGCATCCTGTTTGAATCGGCGCTGCAAAACCGTTGGGAAAAAGCAGTAGGTAAACTTGGTATTAATATCAACGACCTGCATGGGGTAGGCGGGCATGCCTGATGAAAAAATCAGGCCGTCCGGTACATTACTGGCGTTCGATTTTGGCCACAAACGGATTGGCGTCGCCGTCGGCCAGACACTGACGGGTTCGGCCAATGCACTTGCGGTGGTGGCTGTTGCCGCAAAACCGGATTGGCAGACAATCGGTGGAATCATTGATGAATGGAAACCCGTTGCCCTGGTGGTGGGTTTACCGCTGGCTGCCGACGGTGGCGAAACCGGCATGTCAGAGGATGCCCGGCGGTTCGGGCGTCGCCTGGAGGGTCGCTACGGGGTTCCGGTATGGTATGAAGATGAACGCCTGACATCTTTTAGCGCCGAGCAACGATTTGTAGATGCCCGTTCGCGGGGTGGAATGCGGCGCAAGGATGCGGCGTTAAAAGATGCAATGGCGGCACAGATTATTCTTGAAAACTGGTTACAATCCGCACACTGAATTCCTCGCATAAAAAAACCGCCCTACGCTGAAAGAGGGCTAACAGCGTGGGCGGCGGAAGCCAAGCCGGGAACGTCGGTCAGACGATGATCAGGGAGAAAATATCCCGGCTTTGCTTATTCTGATTTTTCATTTCAATACTTATGACGCTTTAAACTGCAAAGACGTTACAAGTAATCTCGGTTATGCCTCATTTGCATTACGTGGTTGCTATTCTGGACGCGGTCGGGACGGATTAGTTGTGCCGATCGTAATGGTCTGCGGTGAATGGTTGGTATTGGAAGGTAGAGCGAACAAACGTCATGAGAACGAACAAACGTTACGCTGGCGAATTTTATGCAGTAATTGGTATTACTTAAACAACTTAAGCTTGTCTTTATAAGTTCGCGACAACTTGACCCGGTGACCCGAAATCATGGTCAGAAAATATTCGCCGTTGATATGGGATTCCATTTCCCTTACCTGCCTGATATTGACGATGGTCGAACGGTGAATACGTTGCAGAATATCTCCATCAAGTTCCTTCTCAAGCTCCTTCATGGTCTTGCGCATGATATGGGTGACGCCCTCGGATTGAACACACATATAGTCGCCGGCCGCATCGATCCACTCGATATCATCCTGGTTCAACCAGGTTGTACGGCCACCATCCCTGATGGCGAGACGTGAAGGTTCTTTGGGTACCAGTTCCGCGACGTTCTTTTCTTCCAGTTCTGCAAAACTACTGATGCTCTGGCCGCTGATATCACTGGCCAGTTTCAATAGCATGCGTTTGTGTTTGAGGGCGCGTTTCTGGCTAAGGTTGGCACGTACTTTGTCCAGAACCTGGTGCAGACGCTCTTCATCAATGGGTTTGAGTATGTAATCCAGTGCATTGACTTCGAAAGCCCGCACTGCGTATTCGTCATAGGCCGTCAGAAACAGAATGATCGGCATGGTTTTAATATCTAGCTGTTGCACAACTTCGAAACCGCTGATGCCAGGCATCTGTATATCCAGAAACACCAGGTCGGGGTTCTTGTCATTGATCAGCTTAAGGGCTTCACGACCATTGCGGGCTTCGCCTACGATATCGATATCTGCAATATTCTTGAGACGATGTACCAGGCCACGGCGTGCCAGGGATTCGTCATCCACGATCAGGGTTTTCAGAATTTGCTGTTTACTTGCAGCCAAGATTTTGATGTTTCCGTAGTTTAGAGTGGTCAACCGGATGCACAGCTTATCACTCTTGACGCTTGTGTACTGCATCGTAATTAATGGCACTTTCAGCCAGTTGCAAAGCGGTTAGCCGCAAGGCATGTTTCCGCCAGGTTAGTCATTCTATCCCAAGGGGGCATAACGCCGCGGATGACTGCTTTGCATCTGGCCCGAAGGGAGGCTACCTGTGGCTGCACTGCCGCGTTGAGCTTCTTGGAAAGGACCAGCCATTCCCTTCGAAGCCCGCCCTGCATTGCAACCACAGGTAGCCTCTGAAAGTGTCATTAATTACGATGCAGTACACTAGCTGCAATAAAGATGCTCATCGAAGACAGAAATTTTCTTATCAGTAACCGTCTATTGCATTGCTCATCCTCCTGAATGCTATGGCTTCCGCCAGGTGCCCGGAGCTGATGTCCTCAGCATGGTCCAGATCGGCAATTGTTCGTGACACCTTGAGTATACGGTGACAGGCACGTGGCGACAGGTAGAGTTGTTCAGCAGCATGCTCAAGTAACTGCAGTGTTTCACCGTCAATATGACAGTAACGCTCCAGCTCATTGTTGCTTAGCAATGCATTGGGCCTGCCGGCACGCCGGGTTTGTATCTGGCGTGCATCAATGACACGGTCACGGACTTTTTCAGATTTTTCAACCGGCTCCGCCGGTTTACTCAGGATAGATGTCCTGGGGCGCAATACTTCAACCTGGATATCAATCCGGTCGAGTAGCGGGCCGGAGACCCGGTTGCGGTAGCGTTGAATCTGTTCGGCGCTGCAGTTGCAACGCCCGCTGTCATCACCCGACATACCACAGGGGCAGGGGTTCATGGCTGTGACCAGTTGGAAACGGGCGGGAAAGGTTGCCTGCCTGGCTGCCCTGGAAATGACAATGCGGCCGGATTCGATCGGTTCGCGGAGAATTTCAAGTGTATGCCGGCCAAATTCAGGTAGCTCGTCCAGAAACAATACACCGTTATGTGCCAGCGATATTTCCCCGGGCCTGGGGCGGGAGCCGCCCCCTGCGAGTGCGACGCTGCTGCATGAATGGTGGGGTGTTCTGAATGGTCGTATGCCCCATTTGCGATGGTCCAGACCGGTCTGGCTGACCGAAGCCAAGGCCGCAGCTTCTAGTGATTCTTGCTCCGTCATTGGCGGCAATATCCCCGGCAATCTCGATGCCAGCAATGTTTTGCCGGTCCCCGGTGGTCCGGTCATCAGCAGGTGATGACTGCCGGCAGCGGCAACCTCCAGCGCCCGTTTCGGTCCGGGTAATCCGATGACATCGCAGAGGTCCGGCAGCCTCGGTGGCACGCCGGGTGCACCGGGTTTGCATGTTTTGAGTTTGTCGTTGCCCTTTAGCCAGTTGGTGACCTCCAGCAATGTAGATCCGCAATATTTTGCACCACCTTTTACCAGCGCTGCCTCGGCTGAATTGATAGTTGGAATGATCAAGGTTCTGTTGCTTTCCCGCGCGCGGATGGCCGCCGGTAAAACACCCCGTACTGAACGTAATTCGCCGTTGAGTGACAGTTCACCCAGAAACTCGCAACCATCCAGTGCCTCGGTGGGTATCTGTTTTGATGCCGCCAGCAAACCCAGTGCGATCGGCAGATCGAATCCACCGCCTTCCTTTGGCAGCTCGGCTGGAGCGAGTGAAATGGTAATGCGGCTTGGCGGCCACTTGAAGCCTGAATTGATCAAGGCTGCACGTACCCGGTCCTTGGATTCCCTGACCGCAGTTTCCGGCAGTCCTACCAGGTGCATACTTGGCAGCCCCCCTGAAAGGTGAACCTCTACCGTGATCAGGGGTGATTCAACCCCGACACAGCCACGACTGTGTACCAGCGATAACCCCATACGATCCCCTTATCTGATTAGCTTTTTCCTATATTGATTTTGAGACTCTTGCAGATCACTTTCATCAGCACTATTCGATCATATATGTAGGAAATTTCAGTTAAGCAATTGATGCCAATCAACGTACTTCACCGGGTAACGGATGCTGGAGTAATTTCCTTTAACCTAAGCAATAATCATTTGCATCCATTATAGTTAAGGGTGGTAAATAAATTTAGTGCGGGTCGAGAATATATAAAAAGGCAGGACCTATTTATGAGCACAACTTGTGAATTATCTTTTCAGCAAAAAAGCCTGTTTCAACAAGGGTATCAGCAATACTCAGCACATGAATTAAGCCAACTTGAATGGGGCCTGCGTTTTACACCGGCAGTGTGTTCATCAATTACTGCTTATGGGCTTTACACCCAACAGCCTTATGTGCTGTTTTTTGTAGGAATACTGGGCATGTGGGCATTCTTCTTTCCTGCAGGTCACCCAATGGACCTGATCTACAATCGTGTGGTTCGGCACGCCTTTAAAGCAATTGAGTTGCCCGAGAATCCTTTCCAGAGGCGCCTTGCCTGTTTCGCTGCCGGTGTAATGAATACAGCAGCGGCCATATTGTTCCTGACTGGACTCCCGGTTGCCGCCATCGCTGTCGGTGTGACATTGTTGATTCTCCAGGTAATCGTAATCACCACCCATTTTTGTACTTTAAGCTGGATGTATGAAGGGATCATGCGCATGCTTGGGAAATGGAAGGTCCCCGTGGACCTGGGCAAGGCAAAAACCATGGTTGAGAATGGAGCCATGGTCGTAGATGTTCGCAGCCAGAGCGAGTTTGCCAGTGAAAGTATCGAATGCACTGTTAACCTGCCACTAGAGAATCTGGATGGAAATACTGAGAAATTTAAAGATCAGACTGCTTTGATTTTCTGCAATAGTGGTACACGTAGTCATATCGCGGTGGAAAATCTCAAACTGCATGGATTCAAGAATGTCTTTAACCTGGGAAGTTTCACGCGCGCCAAAGAGTTAGTGGCCCCATTCGTGGTTTTGCAAAGCAGAGAAAACGATGGAGGAGAGGGAAACCCGTATTTCGCAAAAAATACGCACGCTTAAAAGGTAATCTAAAAATCTCTGCATTACTGCAGGGATTATGCATTGGGGTTAACAGGACCTACCACATCCGCACAGCCACGACTGTGTGCCAGCGACAATCCTATAGTCACTCCCGAACCGGGCCTTGTATCGTCCGGCTTTTAATCGGCTGTCTATATTCTGTATTCCGGGAAGAATTTTATCGTTGGCGGTATTCTTCAATGTCTGTAGGCAACTGACCCCTGATTCCACTCGCTTTATCGGTTTGCCGCCCACAAAAGCAGTCAATTGGTAAAATCCATGGTCACAGATTAGGGTGTGTTCCGCACGCCAAGGATATGGTGCTTGCGGCATGGAATCAGGAACTATAAAGTTCCATGCAGGTTGACAGGAAAACACCACCATGAAAATGATAGTTGCGATTATAAAACCGTTCAAACTCGACGATGTGCGTGATGCGCTAAGCGAAGCGGGTGTCCAGGGGATGACCGTTACCGAAGTTCGTGGTTTCGGGCGGCAAAAGGGCCATACGGAGCTATACCGCGGGGCAGAGTACGTGGTAGATTTTCTGCCCAAGCTGAGACTGGAAATTGCGGTGCCTGATGAGCGCACCGAGGCAGTGGTTGAAGCCATTGCCGAGGCGGCGGCATCAGGACGTATTGGTGATGGTAAGATTTTTGTTCAGCCATTGGAACAGGCGATGCGGATAAGAACAGGTGAAGAAGGCGATGATGCTTTATAGAGAACCCGAGATATTGGTGCAATATGCGGGATGAGCAGATCAAGACGGGTGTTGTGGGTCTGGGCGCCATGGGTGCGCCTATGGCGGGGCATCTTGCGGAAGCCGGCCTCTTGCATATGGTGTGGAACCGGACGGCGGCGCGGGCTGATATTGTCGCAAAACAAGCGGGCGTGACCGCGGCCGATACACCGGCGCAGATGGCGGACAGTTGCAATGTAATCCTGACCTGTGTTTCCGCAGATCAGGATTTACTGGATGTAATAGATCAGCTATTACCGGGTATCAAGCCCGGTTCAGTGGTGGTTGATGTCTCAACGGTTAGCCCGGCAACAGCGCGGCAGATATCCGCCAACTTGCTTGAAGCCGGAGCAGGGTTTGTTGACGCACCGGTTTCCGGTGGCGTCGAAGGCGCACAAAAAGGTACATTGTCAGTGATGGCTGGTGGTGATTCCGCCAGTATTTCGCGGATTATGCCAGTTCTTGAGGCCATTTCTGCGTCGGTTACCCACATGGGACCGGTGGGGTTTGGGCAGGCCA
>PVMK01129880.1_pt1 | contig 92143 bp, 58 predicted proteins | sample 1853481 | NCBI WGS metagenome assembly PVMK01 (sample SAMN08533507, study PRJNA380276) | Marine sediment metagenome, whole genome shotgun sequencing project.
TAAGAGGAGGAGAACAATTGACAATACCGCAATTTGATTAAAAATGGAAATTAAAATGAAAACTACAGTTCTTGACGGATACACATTAAACCCGGGAGATCTAAGCTGGGAAGGATTAGAAAAATTAGGAGAACTAACCATATGTGATAGAACGGCATATAATGATCAAGATATTATTGAAGCCATTGGTGATGCTGAAATAATATTCACCAATAAAACACCTTTATCTAAAAAGGTGCTGAAAAATGTTCCTTCAGTAAAATATATTGGCGTCTTGGCTACAGGATTTAATATAGTTGATGTGGATACAGCAAAGGAATTAGGAATGGTGGTAACAAATGTACCAAGTTATAGTACAATAGCAGTTGCTCAAATGACTCTTGCCTTACTCCTGGAAATGTGTCATCATGTAGGAGATCATAATCATGCGGTAAAAAAAGGAGAATGGACCAATAGTAAAGATTTTAGTTTTTGGAATACTCCCTTAATTGAATTGCAAGGCAAAACTCTGGGAATCATTGGGTTTGGACGAATTGGTCAGGCCACAGCTAAATTAGCCCAAGCATTTGGGATGAATATTTTGACAACCGGTAGTCGAAAAAGATCGGAGTTAGAAACTGATACTTGTAAATATACCACTCTTGATGAACTCTTAAAAGCGTCAGATGTAATTAGTTTGCATTGTCCTCTCACCAAAGAAACAGAGGGTATTATCAATAAGAACAATATTTCAAAAATGAAGGATGGGGTGATGATCATCAATACAGCAAGAGGGCCTCTGGTGATTGAAAAAGATCTAAAAGAAGCCTTGAATAGTGGTAAGGTTGCCGGCGCGGCGGTTGATGTGGTTTCCGGTGAACCTATTAGTAAGGAAAATGTATTATTAAAAGCTAAGAACTGTGTTATTACTCCCCATATTGCATGGGCTCCCTTAGAATCAAGATCTCGATTAATGAAAATTGCAGTGGAGAATTTAGAAGCTTTCTTACGAGGGAAAGCTGTTAATGTTGTGAATTCATAAATTAGCGTGATGGAACGATGGAACGATGAAACGATGGAATGACAGAACGAATGGACGATGGAACGATTATGTTAATTCAAAATCAATGAAGTATTAAAATAACAGTAAAATTGTGAAAATAATTGACTTAAATATGAAACAATATGTCTAAGAATCTTCTGGAAAAACTAAAACGCGGTGAAAACATATATGGAACATGTATTGTTTCTACTTCTCCTATTTGGTCAAAGTCGGTGAAAAATTCCGGAATCGATTTTGTCTTTCTCGACACAGAACATATTCCTATGGATCGTACCGAATTAACAGTTTTATGCCAGGTTTATACCGCAATGGGTATTTCTCCAATTGTTCGAATTCCGACACCTGATCCTTTTATAGCTTGCATGGTAAAAGATGCAGGTGCAGTGGGTGTAATTGCTCCTTATGTTGAAACTGTTGAGCAAATACGGCAATTGGTAGGCGCTACAAAATACAGGCCATTAAAGGGAGAACGTTTGCAGAGGATATTGAACAATCAAGAAGTATTAGAGCCGGTATTAAAGACCTATCTTAAGAAATATAATGAAGGGAGTTTGAGTATTGTTAATATAGAAAGTATGAAGGCCGTTAAAAATCTGGAGAAATTGCTCAATGTTGATGGATTAGATGCAGTAATTATTGGGCCTCATGATCTTTCCATAAATATGGGATTGCCCGAACAATACGATCATCCTGAGTTTGAGAAAGTTGTTAAGGAAATAATTCAAAAATCAAGAAGCAAAGGAATAGCGGCCGGAATACATTTTCCTGACAACCCGGATAGACAAATTAAGTGGATGAAAGAAGGGGTCAACTTTATTATGTACAGTTCAGACATGCTTTTATTTCAAAAAAAACTAAAGGAAGATATCAATAAAATAAAAAAGGCAACAGGCGATGATACAATTACATCGGAAGATTCTGATCTTACCATTTAGTCTTGATGTTTGATTCAAAACAGGATATTATAAAGAATTCCAATAATGAAAAGAGCAAATATTAGAACCTGAGCTAATGAAAAACAAATTATATAGAATTACTCTGATATGTATTTTTATAGGACTCACTTTAAGTGCCTATTCACAAACACTTGATCTCACCAAGGCAAAGATCATCTGCTTTGAAAAGAAGGATAAACTGGTATTACAATCACTTACAGTTTTACAGGAAGAAATTGAAAAAAGAAGTAGTGTTCAACTTCAAATAAACAGATTATGGTCCAAAGACGCAAAAGCAGTGATTGTCATTGGATTGGAAAGCAATTTGTCAAAGTTCCCTGATTCATACAGAGAAATTATTTCAAATAATCCCACTATTGGTAAAGAAGGATATAAAATTATCGTTCTTAAAGATTCAAAAACGGTTTTGGTGATAGGACACGATTCTCGTGGGGTGTTATATGGTGTTGGAAAATTATTACGAAATATGGAAATGAGGCCAAATCAGATATTAATAGCTGAAAATTTTCAAATCGTTAGTTCTCCCAGATACCCTATTCGAGGGCATCAGCTGGGCTATCGCCCTAAAACCAATTCCTATGACGCCTGGTCTCCTGAACAGTTTGATAGTTATATTCGTGATCTGGCAATATTTGGTGCCAATAGCATTGAAATAATGCCCCCTCGTACAGATGATGATTTTACAAGTGTCCACATGCAACTACCTGCCATAGAAATGATTAAAGAGCAGTCAGAAATTTGTGACAAATACGGAATGGATGTTTGGATGTGGTATCCGAATATGGGAACGGATTATAGCCATCCCGATTCTATAAGAGTAGAATTGGAAGAGCGTCATAAGGTTTTTAAATCAATCCCCAGATTGGATGCACTTTTTGTACCGGGTGGAGATCCCGGAGAACTGGAACCTGATGAACTGTTCGCATGGCTGGAAAAAGAAGCAGAGGTATTACACCGATACCATCCCAATGCAAAAATATGGGTTTCTCCACAGGTATTCCGACCAACACAAGAATGGTTTGATGCATTTTATACACATGTAAATAGCCAATATTCCTGGTTTGGAGGTATCGTTTTCGGTCCTTGGATCAAAACTCCTATTCAGGAAATTAGAAAAATAATCAATCCGGATATTCCTATTCGAAAATATCCTGATATCACACATAGTTTGAGCAGTCAATATCCTATTCCAAAATGGGATCTGGCCTATGCCATTACCTTAGGACGTGAGTGTATCAATCCTCGGCCCATAGACGAAAAGATGATCCACAATGCTTTAGACCAATATGCACAAGGCAGTATCAGCTATTCGGAAGGAACAAATGATGATGTTAATAAATTTATTTGGAGCGATCAGGATTGGGATCCGGAAACTCCTGCAATTGAAACTCTTCGTGATTATGCAAGGTATTTTATAGGTCCGAATTATACCGAATACATAGCTCAGGGACTTATTGCTTTGGAGAAAAATATTCAAGGGCCGTTGATATCCAATGACGGTGTGCTACGAACACTTCAACAATGGCAAAATATTGAAGAGAAGGCCTCCAAAGCAGTTCAAGGAAATTTTCGTTTTCAGATGGGGTTGATCAGAGCTTATTTCGATGCCTATCAATACAGAAGATTAATTTATGAAACAGAATTGGAGCAAAAGGCGCGCGAAGTATTGATGGAATCCAAAAGCATGGGTTCAAAAAATACCATTTCACTAGCAAGAGAAACCTTATCAAAAGCATGGAAAGAACCAATTATGCCGAAATGGAAAGAACGGTGCTATACACTGGCCGATGACCTGTTTGAGAGCATTGGCGCTCAATTAACGGTTACAAAACACAATGGAATGGATGGTCGTGGTACCTTTATGGATAATATTGACCTCCCGGTAAATGATGCCATGTGGTTATTGGATCAACTCTCGGATATAGAAAAAATTTCGAGTGAAGATGATCGATTACAAAAAATTGACGACATACTTCAAAGAAACAATCCGGGACCCGGGGGTTTCTATGACAATTTTGGATCACCAAAAAGCTGGGCAAGAGTTATATCACATATGAGCCGGACAGAAGATCCGGGAAGTCTTTTATCACCAAGAGTCAGTTTTGGCGTTGGTTTACGGGGAGAAGAATGGGTTCACGATGTAACAGCAAAAGGTTTCGATGGGCAATCCACTCCGCTTAGCTGGATGAATCAAGTAACCACCTTGTATGATGTGCCTTTAGAAATTCTTTATGACAATCTCGACCCTAAAGGAAATTATACTGTGAGAGTTGCTTATACAGGACGATTCCTTTCCAAAATAAAAATGGTCGCAGATGATATTCCCGTTCACGACTATATTAAAACAGGGTTGCATCCCATTTATGAATTTGAAGTACCGACCGAAGCACTTTCGGATGGCAATGTAAAATTTAAATGGACCTGCGGAGAAGGTGAACGGGGTTCACAAGTTGCTGAAATATGGATCATAAAAATTAAGAAATGAAAAGAAAACTAAACCTTTTAACCGGGATTCTACTATTAAGTACAATTTCTTTTTATGGTCAATACCAAAAAGAACAGTTCGAAATTATCTCAAAAGAAATGAAAAATGAAATTTTTACTATTGAAATTATACTTCCCAATGGTTATGACTCAACGAAAAAGTATCCAATTATTTACTTTACGGATTGGTGGTTTGCCTCACATATAACAATACCCATTTACGAGATATTAGAGGTGTCCAACAATATTGAACCAATAATAATTGCTGGAATTCAACGCAAGAGCAGTGTCAGTGCGAAGGACTGGAATAGCAATAGGCGTATAGACTTAACTCCAACTAATGTTCCCGAAAAACACAAACTGAGTGGCGGCTCTAAAAATTTTCTTTCCTTTATAAAGAATGAACTAATCCCTGACGTAGAAAAAAAATATCCTTCCGAGATAGAAAAAAGAGGATATTCCGGGTACTCATTAGGAGGTTTATTCGGTACTTATATATTATTAAATGAGCCTGAATTATTTAAAAAATATTTAATCGGAAGTCCTTATTTAATGTATGATAATTATCTGCTTTCAAAAGAACTTGTAAAAATGAAACCTGAAAAACTATCATCTATAAAATCCATTTTTCTTGCTGTAGAAGAAGAAGGTGATCAGTTAAAGGCATTTGAAGATTTAAGAGAATCACTGATAAAGAATAAATCATCGAATTTACAATTAGAGAGTATTATCATTATTGATGAAGATCACTATACTGCAATTCCGTCTACCATCCTAAAAGGATTAAAATTTTTATATCCTAAATAAAATAAATACTATGATAAATAAAATAACTCTTGGAGTCGGGCTTTTATTATTAATTTCGAGCTGCAATTTGGATATGAGCGATATAACTCTGAAAAAGAAAACCATACAAATTCTATCAAAGAACTTGGCTCTTTATTTAAAGACCCTCCTAATCAATATCGGTCAGCACCGTTATGGGTGTGGAATGATGATGTGACCGAAGCACAAATAGACCAACAACTCAAGGATTTTAAAGCTGGAGGGATGGGTGGTGTGTTTATTCATCCGCGACCGGGGCTGATCACTGAATATTTATCAGATGAATGGTTTTCACTTTGTAAATACACGGTAGAAAAAGGTAAAGCGTTGGGAATGGATGTTTGGCTTTACGATGAAAATTCCTACCCTTCTGGTTTTGCCGGTGGTCATGTTCCTGCACAAATGCCTGAATCATATAATCAGGGACAGGGACTAATACTTCAAAAGGTTGAAAAACTGCCAGAGAATGCGAATACTTTTTTCTTGATATTAAAACAAAAAGATTCAATATTTACAGACATCACGGATAAACTAGATCAAGAAAAAAATAAAAATGGGGACTACTATCTTTATAAAAAAAGTTATCATAAAAACTCACCCTGGAATGGAGGTTACTCTTATGTCGATTTACTTTATGAAGGTGTAACCGAGAAATTCTTAGAAGTGACCATGACTGGTTATGAGAAAGCTATAGGAAGTGAATTTGGCAAAACGGTACCGGGAATTTTCACCGATGAACCCAATATATCAGCATCCGGGGATCTTAGATGGACACCGTCGTTATTTAAGGACTTTAAAGATCGTTGGGGATACGATCTTAAAACGAATCTACCATCCCTTACCTTTGAAACCGGTGACTGGAAGCGTGTGCGACATAATTATTTCACCACCTTACTCGAGTTGTTTATCGAACGATGGAGCAAACCCTATTATAATTACACAGAAAAAAATAATTTGAATTGGACCGGCCATTACTGGGAACATGGATGGCCTAATCCAGTGCATGGTGGAGATAATATGGCAATGTACGCCTGGCATCAGATACCTGCTATAGATATTTTGATGAATCAATACAGTGAACATGTCAATGCCCAATTCGGAAATGTAAGGGCAGTCAAAGAATTGAGCAGTGTTGTCAATCAAATGGATAAAACTCGTGCCTTGAGTGAAACTTATGGAGCAGGAGGCTGGGACCTGCGCTTTGAGGATATGAAACGAATTGGAGATTGGCAATATGTACTTGGGGTTAATTTTCTGAATCAACACCTCTCTTATATTACTCTGGAAGGGGCCCGAAAAAGAGATCATCCTCAATCTTTTTCTTATCATGAGCCCTGGTGGAAAAATTATAAAGTTCAGGGTGATTATTTTGCAAGATTATCACTTGCGCTTACTTCAGGAAAACAAGTAAATAATATTTTAGTTATAGAACCTACATCTACAGCCTGGATGTATTTTTCTGCAAGAACCTCTAACAATAAATTTTCTGAATTAGGTCCCAAATTTCAAAAATTCGTTTTTGATCTCGAACAAAATCAAATAGAATATGATCTGGCATCTGAAAACATAGTAAAAGATATTGGTCTTATTAAAGGCAAATATTTTGTCGTTGGGAAACGACCATATAATATTGTCATTATTCCTCCAACTCTAGAGAATCTGGATAAAACCACTTTTGAGCTCATCAAGACCTATTTAAAAAATGGAGGAAAAGTTATTTCTTTTAATAAGATTCCCGGATATGTGGATGGGAGTTCAAACGATGACTTAAAAACCATTGTTGCAAAATATTCTGAACAATGGATTGAAGCCAATTCCTTATCTGAACAACAGACTTATAATGCGCTGGTTTCCAAATCAATTCAGTTTCAAGAACCTGAAATGATCCGGGGAAAATTGTTCCATCACCGACGTGATCTAAAAGACGGTCAAGTAGTATTTCTGGTAAATACCAGTTTAAATGAATGGTCTGGCGGAACATTTACAATCAAAGGGAAATCTATAAAAGAATTGGATCTGATCAATGGAGAAGTTAAAGCCTATCAAAGCAAAGTGGAAGGAGACAGAGTGAAAGTCAACTTTGATCTACCTCCATCAGGAAGTTTATTACTTAGCATTAGCGATGAAACATCAAAAGATACTGATAAATTAAGGGGAAAAGCAAATATCATCAGTGCTTCCGGTAAGCTACAAATAAGAAAAACGGATCTCAATGTGTTGACTCTCGATTATTGTGATCTCAATCTTGACGGTAAAATTGAAAAAGATATTTATTATTTTCAGGCAGCGGATAAAATTTTTAAACATTACGGTTTTGATGGAAACCCTTGGAGCAGTGCAGTACAATACAAAACAAACATAGTTGATCGGAATAACTTTGCAGGAAAACCTGGTTTTGAGGTGAGCTATTCTTTCTCCGTGGATAAAGATCTGGACACCAAATCTATGCAGGTTGTCATTGAGCGACCTGATCTTTGGGAGGTATCCGTTAATAGTAAAAAGGTTTCGAGAGATCCGTCCAAATATTGGTTAGACAGAAAATTCGGTGTGTATAATATCGGTAATAATGTAAAGGCAGGAGAAAATCTATTACGACTTGTTGCTCCTGTAATGACCATTTATTCTGAGGTTGAAGCGGTTTATTTATTAGGTGATTTTGGTTTAAAATCTCAAAAAAAAGGATGGAAACTCATTCCGCCAAAATCACTCGAATTAGGGAGCTGGAAAGATCAGGGATATCCGTTTTATTCTAAAAATGTGGCTTATACAAAGACCTATAATCTCAAATCCAAAGTTGAGAATAAGCGCTATATCATAAAACTGTTTGACTGGTACGGATCTGTTACAGAAGTTATGGTTAATAATAAATCAGCTGGTATTATTGCCTGGTCGCCCAATGAGCTGGACATAACTGACCAAATTAAAGAAGGAGATAATGAAATTTCGATTGTTATCTCAGGGACGCTGAAGAACTTGCTTGGCCCCCATCATATTGGACCGGTTCATGGTACGGCCTGGCCTGTATCTTTTGCTTCTGCCAATAAGAATCTTCCATCAGGCAATAAATATGATCTTATCAATTATGGATTATTCCAGGACTTTAAACTCATCGAGTCCGTGGGACCTCCTCAAAAGGTATATTGGAAAATGAAACAAGTGGAAACCCTTGTTTTTGATTCTATAGATTCAATTAGTATGAACAAGCCAATTTCTGTTTCTATTTCTACAAATACGCAAGATGCGGAAATTCGATATACTCTTGACGGAACTACACCTAACAGGTCTTCACTTCTTTATAGTGAACCTTTATTATTGAAAAAAAACGCAGTCCTTACAGCAACATCCTTTAAGGATGAGTTGATGGCAAGTGAGGTGCTACAACGACATTATTATATCATTAAAAAGAAAAAAAATGATAGAAAAAATCGTAAGTATACTAAGGGTATAGAATATCATTATTATGAAGGAATGTGGAGTAAGGTCCCTGATTTTACTTTTTTATCAGAAATCAGAAAAGGATATATTTCTGATTTTAAATTAGATAAGATAGAAAGAAGAGTTGCTAATTTCTCTGTAGAATTTGTTGGATTTATTAAAATTGAACGAGAAGATGATTACACTTTTTATACTAGTTCTAATGATGGAAGTAAATTATTGATCAATGATATTTTAATAGTGGACAATGACGGGGTTCATGGGGATACTGAGCGAAATGGGCGCATCCATCTCAAACCGGGATTACATCCTATTAAAGTACAATATTTTGATGCTGGAGGAAGTCAGTCCTTGCGGGTACAGATCGAAGGTACAAACCTCTCAAGACAGGTAATCCCCGAAATTATGTTATTCTATTAGTGCAACTAAAAATTTAAACAAATGAAAAAATTACTATTAGCTGTTTTATTATTAATTAGTACGATTGGCTCATCCCAGAAAACGGACATCAAAAAAGTTCATGTCAATGGAAATTTTAGTCTTCCAAGTAGCATTGAACCTATTGATTATGAAGATTTTATAAAATTTAAAACGATGGCAACCGAATATATTCCAGTTAAAGATGATGAGTTTATCGAACATGTCCGATCAGAGCTTACTTCAAACGAAGAAAAAAAAATAAAGAGCTCATTCGAATCAAATTCTAGTAGTTTAAAAAAATCAAAATATTCTAAATTAGTGGAAGCATCAATAACTTCTATTCTGGAAACAAATACGAAAGTATGGCTTGGAACAAAAAATGGTCTATATCACTTTGATATAAATTCAAAAAAGGTAACAAAACAGGAATCCTATGGCATAAATGGCCCACTAGCTACAAATATTTCTGATATTGTCAGGGACAGTAAAGGTAATTTATGGATAGGGACCCCCCTTGGTCTGAGCATTTTTAGTACTGATGGAAACTGGTCCTCCATTCGTGGTGTAGATGGTTTACCTGTTGAAGATATCACTAGTTTGGCCATTGATGAAAATGATAATATTTGGGTTGGCACAACACAAGGGACAATATTGTACAAACCCTATAGCGAAGAAAGACAGTGGTACTATCGAGCGGGTAAAAGGTATCTGATAAACGATATAATTGAAGATATAATTGTGGATCAAGGAGGAGTGACTATATACTTTAAAACAAAGGAAGGAATAAGTAAGATCGAATCTTTTAATAGAACGCTATCGCAAAAAGCTGAAATTATAGAAAATAAATTGAACGAGAGACACAGACGAATGGGAATGGTAGCGGCATGTGTGTTCAATGATCCGGAAAATCCATCTTCCTATACTATTAGAGATAATGATAACGATGGACTCTGGACTTCCTATCATGTGGTTGCCATGTCACTGGCATATGCTACGACCGGAAATCAAGCATATCTCGAATCGGCTAAAGAAAGTATGCATGCCATGATCATGCTTCAAAATGCTTCCGGAACTCCTGGACTGGTAGCAAGAAGTGTAGTGCCAATTTCTGAAAGAGATAAAATGAGCGCACAGTGGAGAGAAACTCCTGACGGAAAATTACTTTGGAAAAGTGATACTTCAAGCGATGAGATCGATGGACATTTTTTTGCTTTTTATGCCTATTGGGAGCATATTGCACAAAACTACCCGGTAGAAGCCGCTCTTATCAAAAAACAGACCAGCACTTTGATGAACTATATCGTGGATAATAATTATCAATTGATAGACTGGGATGGAGAACGGACCAGATGGGGATTCTGGAATCCAGAACTATTAAATGATGATCCTGAAAACTATACTGAAAATGGCTTGAATTCTGCACAAATTCTTTCCTTTCTCAAAGTATCCTACTATATCACCGGAAATGAGAAATTTAAAAAACATTATGATCAACTGATAACAGAACATGGCTATCTAGCCAATGTTTTAACAGAGAAAAAAGTTTTTCCCGATATGAATAATCATTCTGATAATCAACTGGGCTTTGTTGCGCTCTACCCACTACTACAACTTGAATATGATCCATTGGCACGAACTGCGCTGCAAAGAACGGTTAGAAGACACTATCGTACGCTTGGTAGAGATGGCTCGGCATTTTTCTATTTTGCCGCTGCAACTATCGATCCGGATTATGTTGATATTATGGGTGGTATAACTAATCTTCGCCAAATTCCAACGGATAGAAGACAATGGAAAATGACGAACAGCAATAGAAAAGATATTACCTGGAACCCTTACAAGAGTCGATTTAATCGTGTACAGCTTTTGGACATATTACCTGCGGATGAAAGAAATTTTGACAGATGGAATCGCAATCCATATACTGCCGATGGTGGCAACGGCGGTAACTATGAAGATGATGGAGGTTCCTGGCTTCTGGCTTATTGGATGGGCCGGTATCATGGTTTTATTAATTAGTCTATCTTACTCCCCAGATGACTTTGAGTCGCCCGGTGAGTATTAATAAATATAATATGAAGAATTATTTACGATTAGTTTTAATAAATTTATTTACAATTGTTTTTACAATCACTAGCTGTTCAAAAAAACTAGAAACCGATCTTTCACAATACGTCAATCCTTTTATTGGTACTAGTGGAAGTAAATTGGAAGGGCATGGAAATACTTATCCTGGAGCGACCTATCCCTTTGGAATGGTCCAATTAAGTCCTGACAATGGGAAAAGTGGGCCCTATTACTGTTCTGGTTATTTTTATCCGGAAGATATGATCGCAGGATTTAGCCATACCCATCTCAGTGGTACAGGTGCTGGGGATTTTGCAGATATCTCGTTCATGCCAACTACCAAAGAAATCGAGGAAATTTATTTCACGCAACCGGAAGAATTTATCAATGCATATAGTGAGGAAACAGGACTTGATATCAGTGAATATTATGATCCTGAAAAGGGCGAAGTATTTAAAAATAACTTACTGTTAAAATATCGTTCTAAGTTTTCACACAATCAGGAAGAAGCGTCTCCCGGATATTATTCTGTAAAGCTGTTAGACGATGATATTGATGTTGAACTTAGTTCAACAGAGTTTGTTGGATTTCACAAATATACTTTTAACAAAGCAAAAGAAGAATTGAATGTCATTCTAAATCTGGGTTTTGCCATTAACAGAGGTAGACCGGTAAAGACTTACTTAGAACAGAGGTCGCCTACTATGTTCGTGGGTTATAGATTTTCTGAAGGATGGGCAGATCACCAAAAAGTATTCTTTGCCTTGGAATTTAAGGATGCTCCAACGAAATTCAGAGCTTTTAATGTAAAGAAAAAAAAATCGAATAATGGTATTGAAGGAAAAGGTATTCAGGGTGTATTTAGTTTTAATGGCAAAAGCACAAACACCATATACTTCAAAGTAGGACTTTCTTCGGGTAACATTGAAGGTGCTTTGGCAGATCTGAAGACTGTGGAAAAATACAATTGGGATTTTGAAAAAGTGAAGAGCGATACCCGTTCTAAGTGGAATGAACTGCTTTCAAAAATTAAAATTACTTCGGATAATGAAGAGCAAAAACGTATTTTTTATACGTCACTTTATCATTCCTATCTAACTCCTAATCGTTTTTCTGATGTCAATGGTAACTATAAAGGATTTAATGACAATATGGAAAATGCAAAAGGATATAAACAATATACCGTTTTTTCTCTGTGGGATACTTTTAGAGCTCTAAAACCATTTCTGGCAATTATGGAACCCGCTCTTTATTCTGATATAGTAAATTCAATGCTGGCACAGTATAAACAAACAGGTATACTCCCCTATTGGGAGATCGCAGGAAATGAAGGTGGATCAATGATAGGTTACCATTCTGTACCGGTTATTGCGGATGCAATCTTAAAAGGAATAGGGAATTTCGACAAGGAACTGGCGCTTAAAGCGATGATCGATGCTTCTAATCACGACAGAAAAGGTCTGGGATTATATCTCAAGCATCAATATGTACCCACTGATTCTAAGGAAGATGCAACGGTATCTAAAACACTGGAATTTAGCTATGATGATTGGTGTATTGCTCAGACAGCCAAATATTTAGGGCATGAAGAGATCTATCAAGAATATATGAAAAGATCCGAATATTATAGAAATGTTTTCGATCCTGAATATAAATTGATGAGAGGAAAGAATAGTGACGGAAGCTGGTACGAACCTTTCCATCCAAGGTTTGGCCAATATGGAAATCCCCACTATACTGAAGCCAATGCCTGGCAGTATTCGTTTTTTGTTCCTCATGATACTGAGGCCCTTATTGAGTTGATGGGAGGTAATGATGATTTTGAAATGATGATGGATTCTTTATTCACTCAAACTTCAGAGGTTTTGGGGGAAGATACCGAGGATATCGTTGGAAGAATTGGCCAATATGCACACGGAAATGAACCGAGCCATCATGTAGGTTACTTGTATGATTTTATTGGCAAAGAGTTAAAAACTCAATTTTGGGTTGATAAGATCATTGATTCGCTATATACAAATTCCCCCGATGGTTTATGCGGAAATGATGATTGTGGACAAATGTCAGCGTGGTACGTATTCAGTACAATTGGTTTTTATCCTGTGAACCCACTCGACGGAAGATATTATATCGGCTCCCCACAATTTGAAAAAGTGGAAATAGCGCTTCCTAACGGTAACAAATTCATTGTGAAAGCAAATAATGTATCTGATGAGAACATCTATATCCAAGCTAAAAAATTAAATGGAAAAACGCTCGAAAGAAACTACATTACTTATGAAGAGATTATGCAGGGCGGTATTTTGGAGTTTGAAATGTTTGGTTTGGAATAGTTAAAATCGATTGATATTTAAATTTTTTGGAGAATAAAATCCACCTCGTGATCCTACCACCCCAACTCCATCTATCAATGGAGTTACCCCTCCTTGAAAAAAAGGAGGGGATTTTCTTCCATGATCAAACATTAAAACTATGAACTAATTCTCCTCCTTTTTTTCAAGGAGGAGTACTCGACGAAGGAGAGTGAGGTGGTTACCCGATTATTTATTGAGATTAAAACCCGGAGTTCTATTTTCAAACTGATAAGAATCCAAATTCAGATTAAATAACCATTTCCCCTCTGCTTGCATGATCATCATTACCAAAACATTTTTTCCCTTTTTCAATTCAATTGGAAGGGTAAATTCATTGTATTTAAACGAGTTAACATCTGTATACTCGTAAATAAGATCACCATTAAGCCAGATAAAAGCACCGTCATTATGTCCAAATCGAAGATTAGTTTTTAGGTCTTTCCTGCAGATGAGTTCTGTTGTAGCAAAGGCGTGACAATTTTCAATTGGCTCAAGTAGTGCATCCAATTGTACAACACCGTCTATTGACACATCCGCTTTTTTCCAAATAATTTTATCCTTCTCCAGAGGATAACTATTACTACCCTTTTCTCCCATAAAACCGGGAAAGGATTGAGAGATCAAAAACTCTTTGATCTTTATCGGAATTTTAATCATTGATATATTTCCAATTCCGATCTTAGTCTCCTTCTTAAATTTCAACGTAAAAGAATGTTGACCTTTTGAGAGTAACGGAATATAAAACTCCTGTTCTGCAGGAATTGTAATATTGAAATCAATAGAACAATTTAGATTCCCAATAAAATTATTATCGATCCAAACCTCAGCACTTCCAAACGGTCTATTCACAACCTTTTGAATAATTAACTTATAATCAAAATACTCATCCACATAAAAGCCATAACTTATACTCCCACCTTCGCTATCGTATTCCAGATAATTACCGGGATAAGGCATTATGGCAACATCCTTTAACATTACAGATCTTACGGAAACATCTTTACTTTTTTCATTTATCAATTCAATTGCAATCTTATTCTTTAAAACTGAACCAGTCTTATACTGTAAAACTTGCGTCTCTTTTACAAGTTGTTCTTTTAATTTCTTATAATTTATCTCCTGAATATTTACTTCTTCGTTTATTGCCTGAACTGCAGCTATTGCCGCAGATTGGGCCAAAACCATAAAAACAGGCTCCATACGAATAGAACCAAAAGCGATATGTGAGGCGGAAAGACAAACAGGGACCAACAGATTAGAACATTCCTCTTGTTTTGGGACTATAGATCGATAGGCTATTGGGTAAGGCGGAAATCCTCCAACTTCCACATTTCCTTCGTTTCTGGCTTTTCCGGATTGGTCAACATATCTTTGAACGTTGTGTGAATCCATGGTATAGGCAGCCAGACCAACAGGGTCTATTATACTTACCAAACCTACACAATCATGTTGTGTCATCACATAATCTGAGATCATACGCCGGGCTTCTCTAATATATAATTGGTGAGACCAATTCCCATTGTCTGTAAATTCATCTTTGGGCAATCCCCACTGACTAACATTATCACGAACCTCACTTGGCAGCCTTGGATCATTTGCTAAAAACCACATCAGTCCTTTTTGGTAATTCTCATGTTCTTTAATTATAGCATCACGTGTACTATAATCCCCACTTGGATATTCATAATTCATTCCAATATTATCTGTTGCAAACGCACCTTTGTTATTGGTATCCGTCTTGCCATTTGGCATTGGTGTTGACAAATTAAGCACATCGAATACTCCACTATTGATATATCGAAGTAAAAGTTCATAACGCATCGGATCGTAATTCAGGGGTTTCTTAAAAGGAATTCGGTTTTCCGGAATATTCGTCATGCACATTCGAAAGCAATATGCCTGAATTCGATGGTCTCCTTCCCCCTCCACTCCGGGCCCACCATCATCAAGAATGCCAGGCAATAGACCACTTTCGGGTTTTCCTGGAATTACATAGGCATCTATAGGATTCTTAAACTGATGATTCTTTGCATTTTCAGTCTGCACTCCATTATATTTTTCACCATATACTTTATTAGCTTCCCGGCCTATGGCGAAATCAACTCCGGAGATCGCCATAAGGTCTCCTTCATAGGTTGCATCTATAAACATTTTCCCTTTAAAGGTCATACCTGATTCCATGAGTATCTCATCAATCCTGGTTCCCATTTTATTTACACCATTTATCAGGTCCAGTCGTTCCTTGTAAATAACCTCAACACCAGCTTCCTCTATCCACTCCTTAAATATCTTTTCAGCAACATGAGGCTCGAAGGTCCACATGGCATCCAACGGATCCGAATCAGGATTATAATGCTGGTTAACCCGCTGATAAAATTCTCTGGAAAGTCCACCAATTGCGTCTTTATTACCAATATCTGTAGCGCCTAAACCACCGGAAGTCAAACCGCCGAGATGTTCACCGGGCTCAATAAGAATCGCTCGTTTTCCTGATTTTGTTGCTAGTATGGCTGCAATGACACCTGCTGAAGTTCCTCCATAGACAACCACATCATATGTGCTATTTGGTTCCATCTTTTTCGAACATGACTGACAAAGTACAGTACTCAAGACAAGAAGAAGTCCAAGAGTTTTTAATATTGATCTATTAATACTCATTTATTAATTTATTTTAGAAATATTTCTTTTAACCAAACGAAACTCAATCAACCACCGCGAAACCTTTGATTGGCTTCCATTTAAGATCTTCATTCCTAAGAGTGAGGTCGTTGATAATATCAAGACATGTTCTGCCGGGTTGGTCTGGGTAGCCCAGACTTGAAATGGCGTGGGCATCTGTACCAAGAGTGAATTTCGTACCATGCAATCGTGCTTCCTGTATCAGATCACGGAACCATTCGAGCGCTTGATCTACATGACGAGGGTTAATCTCATAAGCCATGTTCACCTCAGCCGATTTTTTTAATACGCTTACCAACCGTTCTTCGTTATAAGATTTAAGTGTTTTGATTAATTTTTCCTGACCTAATTTTCCTTGTAGCTTACTATGAAGAAAAGGATGCCCAATGGTATCAACATATCCTAAATCAGTAGCTCCCATAAGCATATCCAGATAATGATCTGCATAAGCTTGTGGCGTCTTGGAATTTGGATTTTCAACATGTTTGAGGTGATAATGATTACAGGATACCAATACATAATCCAGCAAGCCCGGAATGTCACTTCCAACGGCACAAAGATTAGGGTTGATCATGCTGGATTCCGTACCGATCATCACTTTCATTTTTGTGGATACCAAAGATGCCTCTCTTCGATTTGCTTCTACTTTTTTAATAAAATCCGGTCGTTGGTCAAGTCGATCGATATGTTCAGAAATCCCCATCAACTCAAGACCATATATTTCATTTGTTCTAATTATATCAGCAACAATTGCATCTGGCTTTCCTCCGGCCCGGTAGGTATGCATGTGCCAATCCTGTTTGATGCTTTGCATTTCTGAACTTGTCAAAGCAGAAGCATATACATTTCCTGTTGCAATTGCCGCAACAAATGCTGCTGAAAGTCCTACAAAACTTCGTCGGGTATGTAATTCTTTGCTTGAATGTTCATTTTGAAGCATATTCTACTTTCTTTTATGATTATTAATACTTTTTTTAAAAAAGAAACTCGTTCAATATCAAATCCGAGAGAGAAATCATTCCAATATACTCACCATTTTCCTCTACCGGCGCCATTCTAATCCGTATATTCATCAACAAACGGGCTACGTAACGTATGTCCATATCGGCAGGTACACTAATCACTGGTTTCGTCATTATTTCAAAAATATTGACCTCTTCCGATGTTTTATCTTTAATGATCACACCCTTGATAATATCATGTACATTGACTATTCCAAGGGCATCCCGGGAATCGCGTTTTTTTACGATCAGGGATTCAACCTTTTCTATGCGCATCATTTCGACCGCTTCTTTGGCAGTGGCCATACCATCAACCAAAAAAACTTTTTTGGTCATTACATCTTTTGCACTTTGATATCTTCTTTTATTGTTCATATTTACGATTCTTTAATTTATCTTTACTAAAATGGCTGTCTAATCTTAGTTAATAAATAAAAACAGTCCACAATTATAAATTCCCAACTTTTTACTTATATGTACAAAAACATGATAAATATTGTCTTTCCTAAAAATACTCATCACGCGCCTGGTCCTTAAAATTTTTCATCTGGCTTTCTAATCCCGATATGTGCTCTACCGGTAAAACAAAAGCAATTCCTGTTCCCGGCTTATCGAATTTCCCCGCTTTGGCAATTACCTTCATGAATTTTTCTACAACATGTTCTTCCACAAGAAATATAATGATTTCTGTTTGGTCCTCCAGAGAAAGTCCAAAAAAAGATTTTGCTTCATGTATTCCTGTTCCTCTGGCTGGTATGATAGTAGCTCCGGTTGCTCCTGCTTCTTTCATAGCATCAACTACATTATCACTGATCCTAGGTTTTACAAAAGCCATAATTAATTTAAATTGCATCTTTCTTTATTTTATTTATTAGTAAATCGTGTTTTTATACTCATAATTTGTGCATATCCCAACACCGCAATAATTGGAAACAAGCTTGCAAAGGCTATCAGTCCAAAGCCATCAATAGCACTATTTCTACCCGGTATCGCACTGGACAAACCCAAGCCAAGTGCAGCTACAATTGGTACTGTTACCGTTGAAGTAGTAACCCCTCCTGAATCGTAAGCTAATGCGATGAGATTTTTTGGGGCAAAAAAAGTTTGAATAATCACTATAATATAACCTACCATTATGTAAATAAACAATGGTGTACCGGTCACAATTCGAAATGTACCAAGAGCCAGGGCAAAAGCAACCCCTATAGCAACTGTAATTCGAAGTCCCCATGGATCAATGGTGCCCCCGGAAACCTCATCGGCTTTTATTGCAACGGCAATAAGTGATGGCTCGGCAATTGTGGTCGAGAACCCAATCAATGCAGCAAAAATATAGATCCAGTAATATGATTTCCAGTTGGTAAGATCTGCTTCTGTAGCTCCAATAAATAACGGATCTGATAGTTGCGAAGCCATAATTTTGCCAACCGGGAAAAGCGCCTTTTCCAAACCCATTAGACATAATGCAAGCCCTAGCACAACATAAATTCCGCCAACTATCATCTTTTTTAAATGGGGAACAGGTTGCTTTAATACTACAAGTTGAAAGAAAATGATCAATAGTAGTATGGGCAATACATCACGCATGGTATAAAACAAGATTAAAGCAAAATCTGTAAAATAGTCAATCATCATTCAATTTATTTCATTAAAACCAAAACAAGCCGTAAGCCATTACAAAAATCATTGGTAAAAGTGAGGCAAAAGCAATCAGACCGAAACCATCGAGCAATGGACTCCTGCCCTTGATCACAGTTGCAAGTCCTACCCCTAAGGCTGTTACCAACGGAACGGTAATAGTGGAAGTGGTAACACCGCCGGCATCGTAAGCAAGTCCGATAATTGCTTCCGGCGCAATTATAGTCATCAACATAACCAATATATAGCCCCCAATGATCAAATAATGCAAAGGCCAGCCTTTTAAAATACGTAATACGCCAATTACAATAGCCAGGCCAACTGAAAAAGCCACGGTCAGTCTTAAGCCCATCGCATAGGTGTCCATGGTTTTTTGGCTATTCTCAATCAGACCGGCACCGGATGATATTACCGAAGCTTCTTTTGCTACTGCAATTAATGCCGGTTCGGCAATAGTAGTGGAAAAACCAAGTAAAAATGAAAAAACCATTAACCAAAAAACACTTCCCTTTTTTGCCAGCGCATAAGCCATCGTCTCCCCTATAGGAAACAAACCCATCTCCAGCCCTTCTATAAAAAGCATCAAGCCAACTATTACAAACAGGATTCCGAAAATGACTTCACCGAGTTCCGGAAATGGTTGCCTGATTACAACACTTTGAAAAAAAACGACAACCACAATTATTGGTATCAGATCCGTTACAGCAGCCCACAGTTTTTTAATAATGGCCAAAAAGTAGTATCTGTACATCAATAATCTTCAGTTTAGTTTTTGAAAATCTAAGATAAGATAATATAAAGCTTCTTGAGATAATTTTTATTGTTTTCTCAATAGTTTACATTTATGTTTTTTAAACTTAAGGATCCTTCATCAAATCTGCATAATATTTTATCTTTATGCTCTTTAACAATAAACATCAATCAATTCCGCAATTATCAGCTCTGATATTTAAAAAAATAACATTGGAAACCAATTATCCAGAAGGCAGAGACTAATAGCAAAGGCAGGCCCTGAACTCGCCTTTTGCAAGCAGTGAATTCTTTCGATTAATCTATTCTACTACCTTATAATACCTTGCCATCCAGTAAGGTAACAAATATTCATCGCCAGCAAGTCTGCTAAAACCTCCTCCTCCCTGATCAAGGGAAAAAGGATTGGTATTATGCCGATGCATTTCTCTTTCTCCAGGATACAATAATTGAGGTGTAGTCTGGCCTCTGTAATTTTCAGGTAAGAATTCCAAATCTTTCCTATGAGAGTTCTTTGTAGAATATCTATCCAAATCAAAATTAAATTCCCTTAAAAAAAACATGGTAGATTCGACATCGATGTCACCACTTACGGCATAAGTCAGCATTTCCCAGAGTCCATCCTTTTCCGGACGTTCCATTTCCCAATGTTCACGGGTAACTTCAACATATTTTTGTTTTAAGTCACTATTGAATGCATATTTATATAATACATAGTAGGTAATAAATGACATTTCATCATCTGAATGATTCCAGCTATCACCCATGATGTCTCCCATATGGTTATAATCCAGGGTTTTACGCATATCTTTCATAGGTGCCATAATATTATCCAAGTAACCATATTCATTCATCATTTTGAATGCCTCGATTTTATAAATTTCTTTTCCGGTTAAATCATAGGCCAACTGAAGTCCGGCAATTAAATGTGCACTATTAAGTTTCCTATCGGAAACATAGAGTGGATACCAGTTTACATATTCCGGATTCCAGCGACCCCATCGGGTTGGTTTTCCATCCACATCGACAAAATAATAATCATTCTCAATAATATGGGTCATGATCGCATCGATGAAATTGGCAATCCTTTGTTTTTCTTCCTTTGTTTTTACGATAAACTCGTCCATTACGGAAGCGACAAATAAGTAAGCGATATATTCATCTGTGCTCGTAGTGCCTTTCCAATCCCATTCTTCTTCCTGAGAAGGTCTCCAGGCATCTCCATATTCTAAAATTCCCCTTCTTTCAAAAGTTCTTGAAGGAAAGCCTTTTAACGGATTTACAGTTAATAACCTTTCAAAAGACTCAAAAGTTTCCCATACATATCTTTTTGCAATGGCCTCTCCTGTAGTGGCATATCTAAATGCCTGACTACCCAGGTAAAGTGATGTCCATAGACCATCATTATCATTATCTTGCGAATTTGCAGATTTCAAATCTCCAGGAATTTTATATCTTATTTCATTCACCCAACCAAAACGCATATGATATTTGCGAATATCATTCTGAAACTTTTCTGTTTTATCGGCAAGTGTTTGTGTAATATATTTTACTTTATTCAAGCCTGTTTGCGTAAGAAAATAAATATTTCCCTGGCTATCGTTAGCGATGTCAATTATATCATTATTGTCAAGCCATCGTCCACCTTCAAAATATCTGTATCCATCCGTTTCTTTTAAGAAAGCTCCGTTGTCAGACCCAAACCAAAGCTGCGTTCCTACTTTCCTGATATCAGTAATATTTGGAACAGGAAGTCTATTGTTTTTTTCTAAAATATTTCCACCATCATAGATGTTAACGCTATAATATCCATCTATAGTTCCAACAAATATTTCGTTGGGTGTAAAAGTAATTGCGGTTAGATCTTGACCCTCATGCAATACTTTCCATTCTCCATTTTCTAGTCTGTAAATAGCCTGAGTGGTTAGATAATAAAACATTTTATTATCTACATAAACCTCAACTATTTCACCCTTTGGCAATTTAAGATCCAAGATCTTTTTAGTTCTTTGATAAAGTGCCGCCTTTTTATCTCCTATCAATAAAACCTGGTCTTCTTTATTTACCAGAAGTCGTTGGTATTTATTCTTTGGGAAGTATTCATAAATGGTTCCCGCATGTGCATTGGTCAAAAATTCATCGGCATACAGATAATACAAATATCCTGTACCTTCCTGTACTGTGATATCTACCGGTATTTTAGTAGCTAAGAGTCGGTAGAACAAATCCTTAGAAAGTTCATTTTCGTTATAATCTCTATATAGTCCCTTGTCAGTTAGTACATATACAATCTCGTTATAATCAACGACAACTTTTTTTATTTTTGCGCCTTTCAACTCATCAGATAGAATGTACTTTACAGAAGTGGCTTGTTTAAATGGAGCATCAATTACCTGTGCTAACAAGCCCGTGGTAATTAAACACATGGATAAAAATAAACTTATTCTTTTTTTCATGATTTAATATTTAAGAACGAATAAAAATGTAAAATAATTCCCCCAAATTTACTGGGTACTGGAACAATACACTATAGATATTTTATTAATATCATATTGTTTTTTACCCTTATTTTGTCTTTTAACTTTTATAATGACTTTTTACTTTTTCTCGCAGAAATCGCAGATCTGGTTGTCAGGTTCTTTTGATTTCGCAGAACTTTCCCTTACATGAAATAGTAAGCAGAAAGATTAGGTGGCGTTGTCTCATTTTCTTGTCAATAAATTTTCAAATAAACTCATTTTTTATTCTCGCAGATATCGCGGATCCGCTTGCAGTGAGGCAAGTTTTATTTAATTCTCAGATATTATCTTTTTCTATTTCTCATTCAATCATTCAATCATTATCTCATTTTCAAATTAAGTCATTATCTCATTTCTTACCATAGGTCTTTCCTTTCCAGTCATCTGTGCGAAAAGGGGAAGCGGGTAATCCTGCACCATTATACAAATTGCATATTGGATTTGATGCCCATGCATATCTTACGGCAACGGGTTTTTTAATGTTGGTATTCCACACAATTATTTCATCTCCTCTTATTTCAGCCTTTGCCCAAACAAACTTTTTATCCTCTCCGGCTATGGCGAACCCTTTGAGTTCATTATCCTCCTTGATTTTTAATCCCCCATTGGTATTATTAAATTGTAAATTTATCTTGTCTCCATCTACTTTCACGGATTTATACATTGGTCCGGAATATGGTATATCCTTTTTATAAACCTTCGCCAAAGCATTTAATGCGAGTCGTTTACCAACATCTTGTTTGTTCTTTGGATGAATGTCTTTAGCATCTCCAATATCTATAGTTACAGCCATTCCAGTATTGGGTAATTCTAAGGCCATGCTTTGAGCTTCTCTTAATTCGGCCCATGAGTCATCAACCGGTTGATCATTGACATCTTTAAAATTGGCAAGCTGAACGAATAAAAAGGGAAAATCTCCAATATTCCACGCACTCCGCCAATCATTGATAAAGGATTTAAAAAGAGTTCTATATTGATAAGCACGTTCTGCATTTGATTCTCCTTGATACCATATCGCTCCTTTTATTCCGAACGGTATAATTGGATTTATCATTGCATTGTACAATACCGTCGGGCGATTAGCACCTGAATTTACTGTTGGTTTTACGGGTAATTTGCGAACATCAATTTGGATAGGGTCAATCATATATTTCCAGTTTCCAACTAAAGAAATGGAATCATCAGCATTGGACAATTTCATCTTTTTTGCAGGTCCATATATTCCGCCATTATTTCCTATATCCAAAACTTCAACAACAATTTTATTTTCTCCTATTTTAACCAGTGAACTTGGTATTTTATATTCTCTAAGTTCAGAAACATCGGTACCTCTCCCTATTTTTTTCCCATTGAACCAGGTGATATCATAATCATTGATCTTCCCTAAAGAAAGTGTCAGATCCTGACCTTTCCATGTTTTTGGAACATCTATAGTTTTACTAAACCAAACAACACCATCATATTCCAATCCTGTTTGTTCCCACGTTGTTGGAAGTTGCATCGTTTTCCATGACTCTGTATTGTAATTAGGACTTTGAAAACCATGATCAAAAGTGCCTTTATCTCCTAATATTTGTTCAATCTTATCAGGCCACTCGTTCAATCTCTTTTTAATAGCAGCAGCTTTCTCTTCATCTGTGCTGGTATCAATAGTCAAACTTTCCACTAGATCTGTAAACTCCGGAAACTGTTTTAATGTTTTTCCACTTGTCCAGGCTTCAACTAAAGTACCACCCCAGACAGTTTCAATTAAGCCTATTGGAACATTTAACTCACTTTGCAAGTGACGCCCAAAAAAATAGGCTACTGCTGAAAATTCCGGAATAGATTCAGGAGAACACTCTTTCCATCCTTTGCTTTCCAAATTTTCCTGAGGGGTCTCAGCCATTTTTTTATCTACTATAAACAATCTGATATCAGGGTAATTGGCATTTGCTACTTCCTCTTTGTCATTGTTTATTTTTCCCCAACTTGCGGATACTGCCATTTCCATATTAGACTGTCCCGAACAAATCCAAACTTCACCAACCAATACATTTTTAATTACATGTGTTTGCTCTCCATGAATTATTAATTGATAGGGACCCCCAGCCGGAACTGCAGGTAAATTTACTTGCCATTTTCCATCTTCATCAACTATGCCTTTTTTTTCTTTTCCATGAAGCTCAACAACAACTTCACCTCCAGGTGTTGCAGTACCCCAAATTGGAATATCCTGTTTCTGTTGTAATACCATGTTATTTGAAAATAACGGATGTAATTCAATATTTTGAGCCGGAGGAATCGCTTCCTTACAACCTAAGAGCAGGATAAAGAAAATAGTAAATGAAAACGATTTTATAATAATTGATTTTCTGAATTTTTTAATATTTTCCATTCGTTTAAAATTTTATATGTTTAGTTCAAAAACTCTAAATTAGTTGTTCAACGCTAACTTGTGACTTATTTTGACAAGCCCCTGTTAAGAATAATAAGATAATGCCTTGTAAAATTATTTTCATTGTCTATTTTGTTTTAACCAGATTGGTTTTTCTACCATCTATTTCGTCCTCTGAGGTATTCTATCAGAATCCTTGAGGTGGGATAACTGACTTAATTTCAACACCCTGAAATCTATAAGCTCATTATCGATATTAACAATGCTATATTTCACCTGAGGATCTTCCATCAGCGTATTAAAATCCAAAAGGCCAAAAGAACATTTAACATTATATCCCATGATAAATTCAGATCCTTTTGCATTCTCTATAAGATCATGTGTATGTACATTTGTAAGTTTGGAACTCATAACTTCATAAAGATCGTAGGCATTCGAACGTTTTATCTTTCTTAGATCCGAACGATGTCGGTCTGCTGACATAAGTAGAACGCCGTCAATTTGCTGCTCTTCTAAAAAGGAAAATATCTCTTCTCTTTCCTCAGAAAAACCGTCCCAGGTGTCTTTACTTCCCGGTTTTACTCCCGAAGACCAGGGAACAGGAGACGCTATAACTTTAAACTTTCCTTTTGAAGATGCCAGAACTCGGAACAACCACTCTTTCTGAAAGTTTCCCAACATAGATCCATTATCCAAGTCTCTATAGTATCTTCCATCTAACATTATGAAATGAACATCCCCAATATAATACTCATACCAACAACCAGGGTGCTTTTCTCCATCACCATAGGCCGGGTTATTCCAGTTCTCCTTGAATACATTAACCACCTCACGTTTCCATGTAGGTTTATCAATTTCTGATCCGGGTATGCAATCGTTTGTGCCGAAATCGTGATCATCATAAATGGTATAAACCGAAGTTGTTGCAACAAACGATCGCCATTGTGGTTGACTTTGACGCCGGTAATAACAGTAATGTTGTGTCATTGGGTGAAGTGGGTCATCAATATAAACATTATCACCTAACAACATAAACGCTCTGGGCTTGTACCCGGCTATGGTTGTCCACATATATTCATTCCTTGGAGTAAAACCGGCTCCTCCACCAAAGACAATACTAAAACGAGTGGATTCTCCTCTAGGAGGATGTGTACGAAAAACATTTCTTTGCTCGATCGATTTACCTCCTAACAAAACCATGTACTGATATTCTGTATCTGGTTTCAATCCAGAAACTGTGATGGTAGTAGTATAATCCGAATTTCTTTTCGTCTGCCCCTTTCCTATTAAACTTATCCTGCTAAAATTCTCTCCCTTCATAGAGCTGATCTGAATATTTATCTCTTCTTCCTCCACTGTACGAACCCAGAAAGAAGCTGAGGTATCAGTAACTGAACCTAGTAATGGGCCGTGAAGTAAATTCTTATTTTGAATTTTTACCCATCTTTTAAATTCATAATATTTATAAAGTGGATCAAATACATCACGCGGCCCAGCCAAAAATCTTTCAAATGGCAATCCTAATGCAACTGCTTGTCTGGCATATTGATAGGCTACAGAAACACTATCTCTCAGACATTCTGCCATTGCAAGAACAAAATATCGCTCTGCCTCATTAATTGGGCTATTCTTTATTTTAGGCTCTTTGCTTACAATTTTAACCGCAATATCTGTTTGATTTTTGGCAAGATAACGTACAGCATTTCGACCAGGATCGTGCTGTGCAAATGAATTCATCCATAAAAAAATAAAAATAAGAAAGAATTCAATTCTGAAATTCATAATTAGTTGCGTCTAAGATTGATTTGTGAAAAATTCATGATCTTCTAAATTAATTCTCGCCTGAATAATTCTTATTTATACTGGGTTCCTGTGCGTTTACATCAATTTTCCATTCTTCCAATAAATGCTTCAATTCATTAACTTTTTCAGGGAATTTTGATGACAGGTCATTTTTTTCGTCTGGATCAATCACCAAATTATACAATTCATAGACATTCTGATTTCCCAAATATTTCGCCTCATACCATTCAATAAGTTTAAAATCACCCGAACGGATCGCAGAAGCAGGTTTCATTCCCGAGCTGTGATAATGAGGGTAATTCCAGTAAAGATTTTTCCTTAAAGTAACCTTTTCACCCAGAAGTAACGGGCTTAAACTAAGTCCGTCAACAGGTAAAGTCCGATCTGGTTCACCCGATGAAAAATCGGAAAATGTTGGAAAAAAATCTATAGAAGAAACAAGCTGGTCATTGACCGAGTTAGGAGCGATAACATCCTTATAGGAGATAATCAACGGCACGTGTATTCCTCCTTCATACAACCAACCTTTTCCCTTTCTAAATGGTGTCTGTTTTGCATATTTATCCAATCCTCCATTGTCAGAATAAAATATTATAATGGTATTATTATCAATTTTACTTTGATTTATTTTTTTGATGATCCTACCAACACTATTATCCAATGTTTCAATCATTGCGGCGATAGTTGCATTATTTTCCGGCTCATTTGTTGCCTTAAGTTTACTGTACTTCTCAATTAAACCTTCTTTTTCCGTTAAAGGATCGTGAATGGTATTGTGAGAGATGACAAGAAAGAATGGTTTCTCTTTATTTCGATCTATAAAATCAATTGATTTATTTGTCAATATTTCTACATTATGGCCATCATTTTCAGGAGTTTGCCACTCTTTTATTGGTGAATCCAGGTTTGGTTTATAGGTGATAAATGATTCATCAAATCCTTGATTCTCAGGGTTATTTTCAATACTTTCAGGAGGTTGTTTGGACTTGCTGAGATGCCATTTTCCAAACCAGGCGGTTTTATAGCCCTCTGATCTTAGAAGCTCTCCGATCGTCATTTCTTCCAAGGGCAGGAACTTTTGCCATTCGGGTATTTCCAATAAATTAGAACTGTTCTTATCTCCTGGTATATAATCTGTTATATGCAATCTAGCCGGATACTTTCCAGTAACAATTGAAGCTCTTGTTGGGCTGCAAACAGCTGCTGCTGCATATGCATTTGTAAACCTCATTCCTGTTTTTGCCAAATCGTCAATATTTGGTGTTTTATAATAATCACTGCCATAACACCCCAACTGGGAATAGCCAAGATCATCGGCTATGATCATAACAATATTTGGTTTTTTTTGATCTTCCTTATTTTTATCGAAATCACAGCCTGAAATTATAAATATTAAAAGAACCAGTATGAATTGAATCAATCTATGCATAAAGTACCTGTTTTAAGAAAATTTAATCAAATTTGAAATTTCAATTTTTTCTCCCGTTTCTATAGATTGCCGCGCTGCAATTCCTATTAAACTGGATAATATTCCTGCACGACTACCTGCGCGTTTTTTTAATGGATCCGTTTGATCTGGTTTTAAAAGCATATCCTTCAATTTTGAATCTGCTCCGCCATGCCCTCCTTTTGGTGGTGTGATTCCCCATATTTTGGATTCACCAAAATTTTTCGATAGTCGCAATTCAATACTGTGATCTGTTTCCCAAGGCTGACGTGCAAAAATTCTAACATCTAATCTTCCCTTTTCACCCGTTAAAGAAATACGCTGTCCTTCATAAGGCATAAATGCATTCATTGAATAATTTAATATAGTTCCATTATCGTATAAAACCTCTACCGCAGAAGTATCATAGGAGTCAATTTCATTATCCCAGATACAACCATCACGAAGGTAGCCGTCAACATCTTCACAAGACCCATACAATTCCATGGCATTTCTATTCTTCGTCATATCCCAATAGAACTTACATTTTTCTTTAAAACTACATGTTCGACAATTTCTGTCCCTGTAGGAATTATTTTTTCCATAAAAAGCCAATCTTCCTGTTGCCTTTATTTCCATAGGCTCTGCATCAATAAGCCAATTGACCATATCAAAGTGGTGAGACGCTTTGTGAACCAAAAGTGAGCCGGAGTTTTTAATTTTACCATGCCATCTTCTATAATAAGAAGCACCGTGATTTACATCTAAATATTCCTGAAAATCAATAGAAATGATTCTACCCAGATCGCCTGATAAAATAATTTTTTTTATGGCATCAGATTCCATCATATAACGAACATTAAAAGTGACGTCTACCTTTTGCCCTGTTCTCGCTTCAGTATCAATTATTCGCTGACATTGCTCTGCTTCAGTGGCCACAGGTTTCTCTGAAATAACATTACATCCCAGCTCCATGGCTCTTACAATATATTTTTCATGCTTACTGTCAATTGTTGTTACAATTACTGAATCAGGATTTGTTTCTTTGATCATCAGATCAAAATCCTTTGCCTCATAAGTCTTAGCATTGGTTCCAATTCTTTTCTTAGCAACTGCCAAACGTTTGTAGTTGCTATCGCATAAACCAACCATTTCTACATAATCACTATAAGAATCGACGAGATCCTTACCCCAGGTAGATGAACCCCGACCACCGCTTCCAACCAAGGCCACTCTTAATTTTTTTGAGGATCTATTGTGTAAAACCGGAAAGGATAAACCCATAGGAAAAACCGTTGTAGCAGCTATGAATTTTGAGCTCTTGCCAATAAAATTTCTTCGGTTAATAATTTTTGATTCTGACATTTTTCTGATTATTTAAAATGAATTTTGACAGCTACAGCAATAAAGCCGCTTCTTTATCTAGATAAAGCCAAGTTGCTCTGTGATTCTGTAAAATTGATGAAGGCACTTGTGGTGTAATCGTTCCGCTAACAGCATTTTTTACCGCATTTGCCTTTCGTCTGTCCGGAACGGAACAAATAATAGATCCAGATTTTAATATTTGTTTGATAGACATGCTTATTGCCTGCTTTGGTACATCATCTAAAGTTTTAAACCAACCTTCTCCCATCTGTTGTTTTCTACACGCCTCATCCAGATCAACTACTATATATGGCTCTTCTGTTTCAAAATCAGCAGGTGGATCATTAAAAGCCAAATGTCCGTTTTCTCCAATTCCTACAAAGGCTACATCAATTTTTTTTTGATAGATTATGTCTTTAAGCCTCTTACATTCCTCCTCTGGGCTTTCTTCTGCATTGATATAATAAAACTCGTTTATTTTTACTTTCTCAACAAAGCGTTTTTTCAGATATTTTCTAAAAGATGCAGGATGAGTCATTGGCATTCCAATATATTCATCTAAATGAAAGCAAGTTACTTTTGACCAGTCTAAGTCTTTTTTAACTAATTCTTCCAGCATTTCAAATTGTGAAGCTCCTGTGGCAACAATAATATTTGCCACTCCATTCTTTTGAATGGCTTGTTGTATCAATTGCGCTCCCTTTATGGCTGCAATAGTACCCAATTCTTCTTTTGATTCTGAAATTATAACATTCATGATTTAGTTTTAAAAATTAATGAAGGATTGTATGATGTGAGCTGAACTACTTCTTCATTTGTAAGCCCAATTTCAGTTTTTAAATTAAAAGCACTTGAGGGCATATCTATTGCTGAACCGGCAAAATTTGGTTTACCTGGTTCTCTGACTATTCTATCCTCACCAACTTCTAATTCAATATTGCTAATAGTATATCGTCCTGCTTTTGCACCTGCTGCTGCCATTGCGTCTGTTGTAATGATACAATTTTCTATTCCTGCCATTTTTATATAGTTTTTTAGCACATAAAACGGAATATGAATGCCATCTGCAATAAAACATATTTTTAGATCGTCTTTTAGAGACAGTACCCTTTGGATAATGTTATCATGTCTGGGTAAGGATTGTGGACAGCCGTTTCCAAGATGAGTAAACATACTTAATCCGGCATCAATTGCCGATTTTAATTCCTCCAAATCAGGATTGCAATGTCCAGCGGATATAATTATTCCTTGAGAATGTAAATACTTGGTTAACAAATTGTTGGTGTCAATTTCAGGAGCTAAGGTAAAAATACGGCACAGACCATCAGCAGCATCCAATAATTCTTTTAACTGTTCAATATTCGGTTTTAAAATATGCTCTTTTGGATGTGCCCCACGATAACCATCAGTCCTATTAAGAAAAGGTCCTTCTATATGAAATCCTTTGATAATTGTATTAATTAATTCGTCCTTTCCACGGAGATCAACTATTTTTTTGATCCTTAAGATCATATCCTGAAAATCGGCAGTGATAATAGTTGCAAAAATTCCTTCTACGTGGTCATCTTTCAGTTTTGAGCAGGAAAGTCGTAAATCTTCTAAGGTCAGATCATTTTGATTGTAATCTACACCTCCGTAACCATTGACCTGAATATCAAAATATTTATTTTCCATTCTTCCTATTACATTAAAACTGAATAACCAGCCAAGCGACGAATACTAAAACTATTACAAAGATCCAGGCAAGCAAGAAACCTAACCAATCCTCTCGATATCTAGAAGCAAAATTTTCCCATCGCTCTTTTTTAAACCAAGACATAAAATCTAATAAAATAAGGTCTTTTCCGTGATCTCTTGCCAGAGGCTTCTTTCCATCAGGGTCTAAAATTTTAGCGTCTGATAATCTATTCATATTGTCGAAATAATTATCAATTTTTGATTGATCTTCCGGTCTTGTGACAAGACTAACTATAAAGAAAGTGATAAATCCAATCAACATTGCCCATCCAAAAGTGTCCGGTTCCCATTTATAAACCAATTGCCATGTTCCAATATTTAAATAATTTAAATAGTAGTATGCCAAAAAGGACGTAATTACACTTGAAATTGCCCCGTATCTATTTGCCCTTTTCCAAAGATTACCACCAAAGACCATAATACCCATAAATGCCGCTATGGTTTCAATAAATAAAAACCCCTGTAGTACATTTTCAATATAAAGGGCAAATAAAACACCTAGCATAGTTAAAACAACACCTGATATTCTACCCATATGAAGTAGTTGTTTATCCGATGCATCTGTTTCTATGTACTTTTTATAGAAATTCTGTGTAAAAAGAGCTCCGGTATTTACCATAAAATTTGATGCCGAAGACATATTAGCGGCCAATACGGAAGCCACCATTAAACCTGTTAAACCCGGAAGAAGGAGCACACGAGTTGCATATCCGAATGCCATTTCAGGATCACTCAGGTCTTGTCCGTTCTGGACTAGTAATGCCGCAACGATTAGGCCAGTAAGTGCCCAGCCAATAGTAACAAAACGTTTGATAAAAGAGCCATAGGTTTGCCCTACACGACCTGCGCGTTCGGTATCCCCGGTGGCACACATGGAGATCATATGAGGCTGGGCTGTTATTCCAACCACTCCGTTAAGCGCTAACATCAAAATTGTAAAGGCACCAATGCCAACTTTATCACTAAACAGATTGAAGAATTCTTCAGGTAGTGAAGCACGCATACCTTCAAATCCACCAACAGCGTTAAGCCCTGTTGGGATTAGCATAAAAGATAAAACAATGATCATCAGAGCTTGAATAAAATTTGCATACGCTGATGCAACCATTCCTCCAAAAAAACTATACACCACAAAGGCTACAGTCATTGCAAGGATAACAGAATTGACAGAGATCATATTTCCTGTAGCAATAGCGATAACTTTTCCACCCCCTTTTAACATCACTCCTTGCGCAAAAACAAAAAACAGAATGGCAAATACAGAGTAGAAAACGCCCATTTTATTTCCATATCTGTCTTCGATAATTTCGCCGACAGTGGTTCTTTCAGATCTCCTGTACCAGGGAGCAATTAACCAGTAGAATGGTGTAATGATCATATTTTTCCATTGGTACCAAATCGCTGCAAACCCCAGATGAAAACTAGCCCCTGTTTGCGCAACAAAATTTTCAGCATGCGTTCCGGTACCAAATGCCTGCCCCATCATGATCCACCAACTAAACTTCCTGTCCCCCCTGAAATAACTATCACTACTCTTTATTTTTCTGGAAAGCCATAAGCCATATCCAATGATTATCACAAAATAAAGAACGATTACAAGGATGTCTAACCAATTAAAATCATTCATGTTTTTTTATTGTTTTTTATTTAATCTTTCAATTAATTTTTTAGGTTGATCCGTTTGTATACCATCTGTACCCCATTTTAGTATCTGTTCCCATTCCTGAGGGGTTGCTTTTTTATCATCAGTAAAAATTTTAACACCATACTGATGTGCAGTCTTTATATAACTTGCGCTTAGTTCACCCATGTCAGTGGCAAGTACTTTAGGTTGCACTTCTTCAATAACCTTTTTAATATTATTTTCTTCACCAGGATCTGGCATAACAATGCATGCAGAACAATTTCTTTTTACTTCCTTGATGACCTCCATATAGGAAGCAGGAATGTACCAAATGACATCTCTCTCCATACCATAGCTTTTGATGATTTCGATTTGTGCTTGCACATCCGGTTCCTTAAGGTCCAAATAGATTCCGATTTGCCCCTTGCACAATTGCAATATTTCTTCAAATGTTGGAATTCTTTCGTTTTCCCAACCTGGACCAACCCGTTTGCCAATATTTAACTGTTTTAATTCGGCAAGAGTAAAATCATTTACTCTTCCAGTTACTTCACCTTGCGTATAAGCATCGATAGTTTCATTATGTACGCTTACAAATTTCCCGTCCTTTGTTTTTCGAATATCTATCTCTACATAATCACAACCTATATCAATTGCTTTTTGATAGGCCGCAAGAGTGTTTTCCGGAATTCCATTATGTACTCCCCGATGTGCAATGACATAGGTATTACCATTTTTTGGTTTTAGGAAATCCTCTAATTTTTCCTGGGCAATACTTTGCTTAGAACTTACAAAGACAATAATTAGGAAGAATAAATGTATCGCCCTCTTTGTTTTGATAAGTTCATAAATTTTATAAGTTACCATGAGTTACTTTTTATTGCCCTAAATTTATTCAAAAATATTAGAAAGTATTTCTGTAATATTGTTCAATATGCGTTATTTTTTAACGCAATTTGGTAACAAAAACTCTTCTTTCCAGTAGTTTTTGGCAATAAAAATCTCAAATATCGTAAAATATGAAAAAATTGTATTAAGTGTGAACTCAATGCGCTACACTGAGTATATCAAATTGATGATTAGTAGATTCTATATTTTTTAAGCAATAATGATCTTATTTTTATCATTATACCAATCCTCAAATAAATGTTTGTAAGTCTCATGAATAACATTCCTTTTTATTTTATTGGTTGGGGTTAAAATTCCATTTTCCAAAGACCATTTTTCCGAAATTATTAGCAATTTATTAAGCCTTTCATGCAAATGAAGTTCAATGTTCACGCTTTTTAAAGTATCCAGCAAACTTTCTTTAATCTCCTCAAAACTCCAATTTTTACTGTTATCAGAAAGTTGAACAAGTCCAATGGGCTGTGGCAGATCAAGGCCCACTATACAGATCTGTTCTATGAGTTCATTGTCTGCAAAACGATTTTCGATAGGAGCCGGAATAATAAATTCTCCTTTGGCGGTTTTAAAAATGTCATTTACTCTTCCCTTAACTTTTAAATAATCGTTTTCAAGATCACCGGTATCCCCGGTTTTATAAAAACCTTCCTCATTAAAACTAGATCTTGTCAATTCCGGTTCGTTATAATACTCCTTGAACATCCAACTATTTTTTATCAAAATCTCATCAGTTTCGGGATCAATTTTTATTTGTCCTTCTTCTAAACGTTTTCCAGTTCTATCCAACCTGATATCATCTTTAGGCTGAAGAATAACTATGCCAAGCGCCTCTGTCATGCCGAAAGTTTCTTGTATATAAATGCCTATTTTTTGAAACCATTCGATGGTAGCTGAAGGCAGGGCTGAAGCTCCAGAAATTATTAATTTTGTGTTATCTAGCCCCAAAGCGATCCTGATTTTTTTCTTTACCTGTTCCGCAACTTTGGGCATCCGCAACATAGCTTCCAGTTGTGGAGTTTTTGCCATAACTCCCTGTTGTAGTTTTATCCATATATTAGGAACCGCTAAAAATACACTTGGTTTTACATCTGCCAGATTTTTAGCAAATGTATAGAGGGATTCCACAAAGGAAATTTGACCCTCATGATAAATAGCTCCTGTAACCACCAAAGCTTGCTCCGCAATATGATTGAGAGGCAGGTAAGAAATAAAAGTATTTTTACCCGGGGTGTTCAAATTAAAACTACTGTGTTTTTCCCCCTGCTGAATCCAAAGATGAGGAGCAGGAGAATATGTCATTACAGCCCCTTTTGGCACACCGGTTGTTCCCGAAGTATAAAAAATAGCCCAAATATCATCTAAAGCAGGTCGGTAATTTTCCCGATCCGGTTCTACATCCTTTATAAATTCATTCCATGCGATTCCTAAATCTACTTTCGCACTACCACTGTAATGTGAAAAACGTACAATAGGTAAACTTTCAGGTATCCCGGATTTTGCCTTCTCCCAATTATCTATTTTGCCAACAAATAGTAATTTAATGTCTGATAGATCTATAACTTCATTCAGTGCTTCACCAAATAAATTTGCATAGAATGGTACGGTGACAAATCCACCGAGCATAATAGCAATTTCGACAATAAGCCATTGATGACAATTTTTTGAATAAATACCCACATGATCACCCTTTTTTAACCCCATGGCTTTCATCGCGGTTACCAGTTGGAGCGCTTCTGTAATTACTTCATCATAGGTGAGCTCTTCCCACTCATCTCCAGCAGGTTGTCTTAAAAATATTTCATTCGGCAAGGTAGATTGCAATTCATAAAGTTTGTCAACAAGAGTTGGGTAAATCTTCATAATTATATTAATTTTTATCGAAATATCCACATATTATTTGTGGTTTTTATTTACAGTATTTACTAGGTTAGGTAAAGACATGCCTGCAAAGATAATGCATATAATAAAAATGAATGCTATAGATTATAATTTTGATCTCACTCTTTGTTATTTTCCTTTAAAGACCGGATCTCTTTTTTCTAAAAAACTTCGAATTGCTTCCTGAAAATCGGAACTTTGAAATACATTCATTTGTAACATGTTTTCTAATTCAGTGCTTTCTTCCATGGTTATGGTTGGTATTTTTTGAATGAGTTTTTTATTTGCTCTTACGGCTAAGGGAGGAACAGTGGTGATGTATTTTTCAAATAATTGTATAAAATCGATAAAACTATCATCATTTGTAAGCCAATTGATCGCTCCCCATTCCATTAATTTTTCCGAAGAAACAGGACTCCCCAATAAAACTAACTCTTTAGTACGACACTCTCCAACTAACTGGTACACTCTTTTTAACCCAAGATTTACCACCAGGCTCTGTTTTACCTCGGGGAATCCAAACTTTGCATTAGCGTGAGCAGCTCTAAAATCTGTTGCAAGTGCCATTAAAAATCCACCACCGATACATGATCCATTAATGAGGGATATTGTTGGAATAGGAAGGTTATATAACCTGTCTAATGCAATATTACAAATTGAAAAAATTTGGTGGATGGTAAGCAGATCTCGGTTTTTAGATGTCAATAAAAAACTCAGATCGAAACCCTGTGAAAAATCATCTCCATCGGCCATTAGTATCAACCCTCTTACTTCTTCAAGATTCAAACCTATCAAAATTTTATTGAGTTCTGCAAAAGTATCCGGTGTGAGCCTATTCCCCTTTTTCCCTGTGTTCAAGGTAAGTGTGGCCAACATTTCGTTAATATCTAATTTCCAGTGCTTCATAATATCAATATTTTATCTTTATGATCATACCATTCCTGGTATTTACTTTTATAGGATTCATGAATTACATTTCGCTTAATTTTCATAGTGGGTGTCAATATTCCATTATCTAAGGACCATTCTTCTTCTATACAAATGATTTTATGAATCACCTGATAGCCTTGAAGCTGTGTATTTATATGGTTAAGTGTTTGTAGTAAACTACTCTTGACATCTTCTTTCTTCATACTATTACACAGTTCGGAAAGTTTTATCAATACTATGGGTTGTGGTAATCTAAGGCCAACAAGACAAAGCATTTCGATCAAAGAATTGCTGGCAAAAAGATCTTCGATAGGAATCGGGACAATAAATTTACCCTTGTTTGTTTTAAAGGTGTCCTTTACCCTACCTTTTACAATGAGATAATCGTCTTTATCCAATTCTCCGGTATCCCCTGTTTTATAAAATCCATCTTCAGTAAAACATTCTTTCGTCAATTTAGGGTCCTTATAATACCCAGTAAACATCCAGTTATTCTTAACCAATATCTCATCAGTTTCTGGGTCTATCTTCAGTTGTCCTTGTTCTAAACACCTACCTGTTTTTCCCGATCGCATATCTCTTATTGGATCAAACACGACTACTCCCATTGTTTCTGTCAACCCATAAGCCTCCTGGATTTTTATATCCAATTTTCTAAACCATTGGATCGTATCATCAGGAAGAGCGGAAGCACCTGATGCCACTAATTTTGTGTTAGAAAGTCCTAGCGATTTTCTAATCTTTTTCTTGATCAATGTTGAAACAACTGGAATTTTCAATAACAGATCCAATTTTTTTTGAGGGATTTTCGTAAGAACTCCTTGCCTGAATTTGGTCCATATTCTAGGTACCGCTAGAAATACACTTGGTTGCACATCTGCCAGGTTTTTGGAAAAAGATTCCAGGGATTCAACAAATGATATTTGCCCTTCATTATAAAATCCTCCCGCGATAATAAGAACTTGTTCCGCAATATGATTGAGTGGTAGATAGGATAAAAATCTATTTTTCCCGGGGTCTAATAAATTAAAATTATTGTGTTTTTCGCTTTGTTCCATCATATTTGCCGGGCCAGAAAATGGCATAATTGCTCCTTTTGGAATACCTGTAGTTCCGGAGGTATAAAAAACAGCCCAAATATCTTCAGAACGCGGTCGGAACTTTTCTTTGTCGGGTTCCACTCCTTTTATAAAATCATCCCAATCAATTCCAGATTTCACCACTGCATTACCTTCATAATGTGGAAATTTCACTATTGTTAGATCATCAGGAAATGCTTTTTTTGCCTGTTCCCAATTTTCTAGTTTACCAACGAATAAAAATTTGATTTCAGATAGTTCAATAACTTCCTTTAATGCATCACCTACCAAATTGGAATAATAGGGTACCATCACAAAACCACCTAGCATAATTGCAATTTCCGATACGATCCAATGGAAACAATTCTTAGAATAAATTCCAATTTTATCTCCTTTTTGAAGTCCGGAATTTTTCATGGCGGTTACTAAACAAAGAGCCTCGTTAACCACCTCCTCATAGGTGTATTCTTTCCAATTATCGCCGAAAGGTTGCCTTAAAAAAACTTCATCAGGCAGTCTTGACTTCAGTTCATAAATTTTATCAACTAATGTTGGGTAATTCTGCATATTAATTAATGTGATTTTCTTCTATGTCAATCCAATATAAAATGATCAAAAATCTTGCTTAAACTCTTTTTATGTAATGGAAAATTTATTACATCTTGAAGCCATTGCAAAATATACTGTTCGTCTACTAATAATTCAAATATACTTTAAAACAGTGAAATCGTTATTTAAAGTAAATTTCCATTTCACTAATGTAGGGAATAAATTGCTAAAAAATCTTTAGAAGAATATAGCCTACCAAAGTACATTTCATCTTATAAATGTACTTTATTCATCATGGTCTTTCCAGATTTTAGGGGTAGACCATATTATTCTTGAATTAATTTATGATAAAGGGACATATAATATGGCAATAAATAAAATGTGCCTTCTTGTTCTGATTTTCCACCTCCAACTTCTCTATAAAGAAGTGCAAAACCATCCCGGTCCAGTCTAACATGTCCACGTTCGTCTACCGGAACTGCATAACTGTCATTTCTCCATCCCATACCCTTTTTCTGACCCGGAGTTTCATCAATCTGAATATCCAATCGGTGGGTATTATCCATTTCATATCCAACAAGATCAAGAGGTATACGTTCCAGAGTTTCTAAAATATCTTCACTCCTGGCATCCCAGTTATTAAATAGCTCTGATTTAAAAGGAGCGTAAAGTTCGTTCTCTGGAAAGACAACTTCAGGGTTAAATATTCCGCGTTCCACATCCTCAGAAAACTTTTGACATAAGCCACCGTAGATTGCATTCCAAAATGCATTTTTTTGCTTGCTTATGTTTAGCCAGGCATATTCGAGAGATTCTCTATACATCAATAAAAGTTCCGGATCCTGCTCATAGTTGATCAACCCATAAAGACTCATAAGCGAAAGATTATTATCCCATGGAACGACATTTTCCGGAGGAAAAAATTCTTTAGCATGCATGGCATTGATATGATAATTGTATTTCTCGCGGAGCATCTGGGCAGTTTCCTCATATTTTTGGTCACCTGTGACGTGTGTTGCCACATTTAGAAAAGATAACATCATCATCGAATTCAATCCTCTTTGATCCCAACCCCAGATGGAGTTGCAAAATTCAGGAGAAAAATTTCCCCACCTGGTAGATTTACCATCATGATCTCTAAGTAAAAAACCATTTCTAACGAGATGATCAGTTATATCTCTTACAACCTCCTTAACCATCTCTTTTTCTTCATCCGTTTCAGCTACCAGGTCGTAATAAATTCCATAAAAGAAGTAATGACCAGCAAGTTCATCAGAGCTCGTATCACATTTCCATAGGTATTTTCCATCTTCACTTGTGGGAAATCTCGGGTAAATGTCTTTCCAAAACGGATCTGATCGTTGATTTCTCTTATTGTACTCCCTGCTATAAATCTCATTTACAGGCTCTCGATAATCTATTGGAATGATCACTCTGGCTGGAAATCCCGATTCATGAGTTATATCTACAAGCCATTTACAAGCTTTTAAGCTACGATTTGCCAATTCCTTCGCCTGCTTGTCTCCGGTAACAGCATATCTAAATGCCTGCGCAGCACCATACATAGAGGTGTACATCCCATCATTATCCGAAATTCCAAGTTGATAAGATGCCGAATTATAAGGCTCCTTAAGTTCATTGGGTGCAATAAAACCCATTCTGTTATGGCGATCTTCTGTTTGTTTCGTGAAGAATGATGCCTTCTCTTCTAAAGTAATTTCTTTGGAATCAATTTGCCCAAGACCTTTGTTCGTAGCTATCCATACAGTTCCGGATTCATCCACAACCAGATCGTTTACGTAATCGTTCGGAAGCCATCTTCTGCTAAATCTATAATAAAAATAATCATTTTCGACACGAATTGCACCCTTCTCTGTACCAAACCAAACGATCCCCTTAGGCCCGGGTGCAGCAGATGTGAAATGGTTATACGGCAGTCCTTCATTTCCCGTAAATAATTTCCATGTCTCGCCATTGAATCTACCAACTCCCTGTTTAGCCCCAATCCAGAGATTTCCTTTAGTATCAATAGTCAGTGCGGCAACATCTTTTGGAGACCAGCTATAGTTTATATCGCTTGGTAATATTGACTTCCAATTATTTTCTCCTGTCTGAATATAAAGTCCGTTCGAACAACCTGCAACAATTTTACCTTTAAAATTTACTATAGATAGAATTTCCCCAGCCTCCTCTGGTAAATTCTTGGCAACTATTTTTTTGTTTTTAATCTTTTTGACATTTGTCCAACGTTTCCCATCCCATTCAAAAGACTTTGTCTTTGTAGACAGAACTGGTCTATTATTTTTTATTATAACGTCCAAGATTGGCTCCTCCGGAAGTCCAACATTAATTCCATGAATGGTTGCAACGTCCTGGTAAAATTTATATTTTTCTTTCCCTACAAAGGATACACTTATAAAGATAATAAAGGCTAAATAGATTTGTTTCATGGTAATTTATGATTTATAAAATATTTTAAACATTAACTTATTTGATATAGATCTCTTCCAATGATTAGAGATCTCATTATAAAATCTGCAAAGAACTAGCATCGACAATTTTTTAGTTATCCCACCTGCTCAATTCTTTCATCATAAAGTTGGGATATAAAACATCTTGAACTTTTTCTACAACAATATCCTCCTGTAAAGTAAATGAAGCTTTAAGTCGGATATCTTTAGAAGAAGCACCGACACGTACTTCATAAACTCCTTTGTCTGCTACCCAAGAACTGATCCCACTCCAGAAAGAAGCAAGAGAACGCTCATCCAATTCAAATGAAAGCTCCTGACTCTCTCCAGGCTGAAGCAATTTTGTTTTGGCAAATCCCTTTAACTCCTGAGCCGGTTTCTCGATTACCGCAGAAGGGGCTGATAAGTACAATTGAACAACTTCTTTGCCGGCTACTTTCCCTGTGTTCTTAACTGTCATGGTCACTTTCATTTTCGATGAGAAATTGTCACTGCTCAACTTAAGGCCCGCATATGCAAAGGTGGTATACGAAAGTCCATATCCAAACTCATAGGCAGTAGGCACATTAAAAGAGTCGTAATAACGATAGCCAACATAAATACCCTCCTCGTAGAACGAGTTGATCGGATCATTAGCCGGAATTCCGGGAAAGGAACTTGCCGAAGGTACATCTTCATACCTCATAGGAAATGAATCGGGTAATTTCCCGGAAGGGTTAACCGCTCCTTTTATTATATCGGCAACAGCATGTCCACCCTCTTGCCCCGGTTGCCATGCCATAAGAATAGCATCCGGATAGTCTCGCCAGCTGACTGTTTCCCAAACACCTCCCACATTGAGTATAACAATTACCTTTTTCCCTGCTGCGTGAAAAATAGTACACACATCTTTTACGAGATCAAGTTCTATTTTAGAAATGGGAAGATATCCATTTTCATAGTTTTCACCCCCACTTCTCCCAAGTGTTATAACGGCAAGATCAGAATCAGATTCATATTTACTAATATCATCTTTTGACATCGCTTGTTCTTTACTAAATGCAACCAATCTTTTTTTAAAGTGAGGTGGTGCCTGATTACCTGTTATACCATTATCCTTGCGCATTTTAGGGTTATCAAAATAAGGTGGAACGAGATTTTCTCTCTTTGTTTTTTCAATAAAATCCGTATAGTCTTTCTCCATTTCTTTCAACACCTTAAAACCTGCAGATTTAAGCCCTTCATTTACAGAAATTTCGTATTTATTACTGCGAATACCACCACTACCTGTTCCTGCAGCAATTGAATAATAAGATATTTTACCAAAAACTGCAACTCTCCTTTTCTTTTTGATTGGCAGCGTATTATTTTCATTTTTTAGCAATACCAACCCTTCTCCGGTTGCCACTCTGGCAATTTTTGCATGAGCTTCCAAATCTGGTTTTAAAGATGGATCATATTCCTTCATGCTGGGTGAGTTTAGCTTAAGTTTCATATTATAAAATAAATTCTCATCTAGCTTACTTTCGTCCAATGTCTTATTTTTTAACGCAGATTTTATTTCATTAAATTCATCTAAGCTACCACTCATGATCATGTTGATACCGGCTCTCACCTGGGCTACCGCATCGCCGTAATGCATATCAAAATCGGTCATATATAGACCCTTAAATCCCCATTCATTTCGAACAATATCCTGTAATAATTCTGGTATTTCCGGAGTGTAGAATCCGTTAAGCTTGTTATATGCCGTCATTATCGCTTTTGGATGACTTTCTTTAACTGCTATTTCAAACCCTCTTAAATAAATTTCACGTAAAGCCCTTTGGCTCACAACAGCATTGTATTTTCTTCTGTTAGTCTCCTGGTTATTTGCCAAAAAATGTTTTAAAGTAGCACCTATTCCGTTGGATTGTAAACCATTGACCATAGAGGCCGATAATTTCCCACTAAGTAATGGATCCTCCGAATAATACTCGAAACTACGACCACCCTTGGGATTACGATGGAGATTTAACGCAGGCATTAATACAAGATCATAATCATATTCCAGAACCTCATTCCCAAAAGCCTTTCCTACATTCTCTACCAATTCGGTATTCCATGTAGCTGCTAAACATGTTGAAGTAGGAAATGCTGTAGTGTACGTATAATTTTTGGCTCCTTCAGGAGCAGGATTTTTGTTGATGCCAGATGGTCCATCTGTCAGGGCAGTTGTCTTTATATTAAGACGAGGTATTACCATTTTTGAATTTCGACTGGCTATAAAAACATCTGCAATTTTTTCATTCTCAGCATTGATCAAAAATCTTCCATCACCAACGATCATTCCAATTTTCTCTTCTATTGTCATGGACTCTATGATCTTTTCAATTTTTTCCTTTTCAGTCTGGTTCTGTGCACTAACCTCGTAGGATGGTATTAAAATTAGCGCTGTGATCAAGAACAGCCCTGCGATAAATAGATTCTTTACTTTCATTTGCTTATTATTTATTTATTTTATGAAATAATACTGAAGCAGGAATTTCCTGCTTTACTATTCCCTGACCTTGCCAGGATGCCTTTAATCCATTTCTTCCACCTTCCTGAAAATATTTTATGGAGATGGGATGAAGTCCGGCTTTTAACGAGATTGATTTATTAATTTCTACAACAGGATGCAGACCATCATTATTTAACAACATAATATTGTCAATATACATTCGTCCCCCATCATTAGTAGCCAAATAGAAAGTATATTCCCCTTCTTTTGGAATATTTATATAACCCTTAAAGTCAAAGGAAAAGAATTGTTCTTTTTCTCTGAGGTCTATATTAAATTGAGGATGTACTCCTGTTTTTAAAGGCTCTACTTCCAACATATCATTTACCATTCTATAGATACCATGCGTGTATTTATAGGTAAGTCCTGGTTTCACATCTTTTAGATACACGGTTTCTATCTCACCAACTTTGTTAATTATTGTTTCCGAGGGTAAACTTTTTTGATCTCCCAGATAGGCATTTATTTTAATAGTAGTTGTTTTATTTACCGTAAAAGGTTTTATGTACAAAAGCGAATTTTTATCCGGTACGGAATCATCAACGGAATAATATATTTCTGCCTCTTTTGTATCACATGCCAGTTTTACCAATCTTTCCTTACTGAATATTCTATCTGTATCAATAATATATGGAGTTGTCACGATTGGGTTAATATCCATTACCCGTGGATGTTCACTACTAATGGCCCATTCCTTGTTTGGCTCCTGTCCCATCTCCAAAACAAGTTTACCTCCCTTTACCAGATCAGCATGTTTAAACCAGAATTTATCCAGCACTTTGCCATTCAAGGTTGCCGATTGTATATATCTGTTCTCAGAAGATGAGTTTTTTGCTTCAATAATAAATTCCTTTCCTTCATAGTAATCCTGGTCTAAAAGTATCGTTATTTTTTCAAAGAGCGGACCGGATAATTCATAAACAGGTTCCACGGAAGCACCTCCATCCATTTGGAAAAGTCCCATAGCACTCATCACAAACCAGGATCCCATTTGACCCTGATCTTCATCGCCATGATATCCGTCAATAGGGTCAGTACCAAAATAATTATCCAAAACTTCACGTACCCAATATTGAGTTAACCAGGGTTTTCCTGAATAGTTAAAAAGCCATGGTGCCTGCATATTTGGCTGATTACCAATATTTACAAAATCAGAAGTAAAATACGGTCGAGAATTTTCAAAACCCTCTTCTAACCTCGTATTAAATTCATCAATACCCATTAGATCTATCAATCCTTTCATATCATGTGGTGCAAACCAACTGAATTGCCAGGCATTGGACTCTACATAATCTTTTGAGCCGAATCCAAAGCTATGCCCTGAATCTCCTGCTCCTTTTACCATGCTAAATTCTTCCAACCAGGGACCACCTGCATATTTTGGACGGATATATTTTGTAGCCGGGTCGAAAACATTGCGATAATTTTGTGCACGTTGCATAAAATATTTATAATCATCCATTTTTCCCAATGATTTCGCCATTTGTGCAACACACCAATCATCGTAGGCATACTCCAGAGTATTCGACACGGGTCCTTCATTAGTAGGAACATACCCCAGATCCATATAGGTCTGTAAATTCCGGTTTCCAGCATAACCTCCGCATTCATGAGGTTGGCCGGGATTCATTTGAATTTCTTTCATTGCTTTAAACGCCTTTTCCCCGTCAAATCCTCGAATTCCTTTTTGCCATGCATTCACAATAAAAGGTATTTGATGTGCAGCCACCATAATACTCGAATATTCAAGTCCTCCGGGAGCATCATGCAACCATCCGTTCTTATCATATAATTCCAACAATGACTTCACCCATTTTTCAGACTTATCCGGACTTACCAAACTCCAAACCTGATTCAGGTTCCAAAAAGAACCCCAAAATGCATCGGCACCATAAACAGAAAAATCCTTAGGATCTACCTGTTGAATATTTTCACAGGCATCTACATATTTTCCATTGACATCGCTATATATGGTTTTGGAGCTATAGGCACGATAAAGACCCGTATAAAATTTCAACTTATCCGTTTCATTACCTCCTTCCACTTTGATCTTTCCTAATAGCTTATTCCAAACTGCTCTTGCATTATTATGAGCAGCATCAAAACTCCAATCAAAAACATCCATTTCAGAAAGCAAATTAAGTCTGGCTTGATCTATACTTACATAGGAAATGGCTGTCTGCATTAAAACAGTTTGATCATCACTTACATCAAATTTTACAAATGCTCCAACATCCAGATCTTCAGTTACTTTTATCTCGTTGGTATTATTCAGAAGAGTTGTCCCTTGCCATCCTCCCATAGAATTAAATGAACGATTGAAACGAGCCACAAAATGTACAGTATATTCATTCCAGTCCCCGGCTTCACGTTTTACATATCCTTCAATTTCAGTATCGCTCACTTTGGTTATTGCAGCATCTATAATTGTGGATGGTTCTTCCTCTGTTATCTTAAAATCGAACAATATCTGTGCGCTCTCTGTTTTTGGAAATGTATATCGCTGAAATCCACCACGAGTGGTTGCCGTTAGCTCGGCTTTAATATGGTAATCTTCTAATATAGTTGAATAATATCCGGCAGAGACCCTGGTATTTTCATTATTAATTCTGGAACGATATCCCGAGTCCGGATCCTCTTTAGTTCCAGCTAAAATTTTCACTTTCCCCGTTGTTGGCATTGTTATAAAACTTGCCATCATCCAGGAATGTACATGCCCAAAGCCGGAAATACTGTTAATTTTATATTCATAGCCAGCACCGAGTTTGTACTGTCCTTCATCTGTATTATCCGGACTTAATTTTATCATCCCAAAGGGCAAACAAGGCCCAGGGAAAAGCATCCAACGAGAACTGGATGTGCCAAGTAAAGGATCTACATAATCCGCCAATTCTTTTTTAGAAGAAGAAGATGATGGCTTGCAATTTAACAGTATTGCGACGGAAAAAAATAAGACTGCCAATATTACTATTTGTTTCATACTACTCTTAATTTATACTTTCTCTTCTATTTATGAAATAAAACAGAAGCAGGCACTTCTTGTTTCTCAAGACTAGGACCTTCCCAAATCACAAAAAGGCTTTTTGCCAGTCCTTGTTGAAAATATTCAACTTTTATAGGATGCCATCCTTTTTTAAGTCCGATCTTGGTATCCAATCTCTGCGCTCTGTGACCACCGTCATTATCAATGATCTCTTTGTTGTTAAGGTATAAAATGGCACCATCATTTGCCTCCAGATAGAATGTGTAAACACCTGTTTCCGGAACTTTTATAAATCCTTCTAATTGATAACCAAAGGGTCTGTCATCTTTAATAGCATCGACATTAAAGGTTTCCAAAATACCTGTATCTAAAATTGGAGCTGCTTCCTGATCACGGGCACTCATTACACCTCTTCCTTCTCGGTATTTGAATTTAATTCCTGGTTTCAATCCCGTTACATTTACAGCCTCCAGCATATCAATTTTTTTGAAATGAACTGTCAATGGATAGCTAGGAGCAATTCCATTTACAAAACTCCTGGTTCTTAATACAGAGGTTTTTGTTATGGTTATAGGTTTATTATAGCGTATGGAACTTTTAGTCGGTTCCGTTCCATCTAGAGTATAATAGATCATAGCTCCGGGTTCAGCAACCGTAATAGTTATTATTCTGTTGTCCAAGAACATAATGTCGGCAAAGTCAATATTCGGAGATTTCGCATATGTAATTTTTTTCTCAGCAGAATAGGGTCTATCCTCTTTTTTTATGCCCCAGCTTGTATTGGGTTCTTCTCCCATTTCAAAAACAATTTTACCACCATTCATGATATCAGTATTGTTTAGGTAAGTTTTTGAATAGCCTTTACCATTTAATTGTGCAGATTGAATATAAACATTGGTGGCGCTGTTTTTATTCGCAACAATTTCAAAGGTATTTCCATTTTCTAAATTCAAAGTGGCCTTATCAAAAACAGGACTTCCAATTACATAATAATCCATTCCGGGAGTTACTGAATATAATCCCATTGCACTCATTACGTACCAAGCCGACATTTGTCCGGCATCTTCATTACCATCGATCCCATTCTGCTTATCTGTATAGAGTGTAGCAAGAATCTGTCTAACCATTTTTTGTGTCTTCCATGGAGTTCCTGCATAATTGTACAAATATGCTATGCTATGACTCGGTTCATTACCATGTGCATATTGTCCAATAAGCCCGGTAACATCACGTACATTGATTTTAGAAAAATCTGTTTGTGTGGTAAAACAGCTATCCAACCAATTTTCAAAATTTTTATCTCCACCCATTAAGTCCATCAATCCGTTCACATCCTGAGGGACAAATGTGCTGTATTGATAAGCATTCGCCTCGGTATAGTGCCCGGTAGTTTCCATTGGGTCGAAATCAGAAATAAATTGAAAATTACTTTTCCGGCCAATCATGAAATTTTCCTTTTTTGAGAACGAATACTTATAAAAATCACCACGCTGACTAAAATAAAGAAGATCTTCATCGTTAAAATCTTTTGCAAGACGGGTAACACACCAATCATCGTAACAATATTCTAAGGTTCTTGATACATTTTGGCCTTTGAGGTCTGAAGGAATATATCCGTAATCCAAATAGAGTTGTTTTCCTTTTCTATCCAAGTCATTGGCCAATTTTTTAGCAGCTTCAAATGCTTTTGAAACATCATAATCTCTGATTCCTTTTATGTAGGCATCTGCCAGTACAGACAAGGAATGATATCCTATCATCGGAGGTTGATCACCCTCAACACCATTAAACTCCATGATTAGCATTCTACCGGTGTGATCATAACGCTCTAAAAAAGATCTAATAAATTGAGAGGTCATCTCTCTGTTTATCAAGGTATAGAGTGGGTGTAAAGCTCTAAATGTATCCCATAGAGAGAAGTTTGTATAATTATCAAAATCGGTTGCAGTATAAACTTTTCCATTTGTACTACGGAACTTTTTATCAACATCCATATAAATATTTGGGTGGATCATGGCATGATAAAGTGCTGTATAAAAAATGGTTTGTTCTATTTCCGTTCCGCCTTCCACTTCAATTTTGCCTAATTCTTTATTCCATGTAGTTTTAGCATTTTTAAGAACATGATCAAAATCCCATCCCGTCAACTCTTTTTTAAGATTATTTCTTGCCCCTTCCACACTTACCATGGAAATTCCGACTTTAAGAAGTATAGCCTCATTTTCATTTGTTTCAAAATTGAATATTCCTATTATATTCTCACCCTCTACCGTATTGATTTCGCTATTAATACCATTGTTAGTAATTTCAAGGCCATCAATAGGTTTAGAAAATTCAGCAACAAAAAATACGCTATTATTCCACCCTGAAATTTCATTATCCTTCATTGTTATAGAGCCATTGCCAAGTTTAAGAACAATGGCAGCCTGATCTGATTTTGGGAATGTATACCTGTGAAACCCAACCCTGGTAGTTGAAGTCAATTCAACATTAATGTTGTAATTGTCTAAAGTTACATTGTAATATCCTGGAGAGGCACTCTCATTGCTATGCTTAAAATGAGATTGATATATCCTGCTTTTTTCAGCAGAATCATTTTTCCTATTTTGCCCATCAAGTATTGCCGGAATAAAGTTTACATTTCCAGGAGCTCTATTTCCTCCGCCTGCCATACCACTAACATGTGTATGACTAAAGCCATAAATAGTTCCTGAATTCATGTCTTTAGCATAATGCGATACTGGACCCAATTGGACCATTCCATAGGGTAGAACCGGACCTAAAAAAGTATTTCCACTTCCAACGGTACCAATGAAAGGGTTAACCTTTGCAGTGTAATCTTTTTTTGTAGAATTAGTACAATAACTGAGAAAAAGAATGCTTAAAAACAACAGAACGTATTGAGAAAATTTCATGCTTTGATGATTCTATGTGCAAATTTCTGTCTTGTAGGAATAAAATTAATTAATGCTTTAATGCTCATTTTATTTCTTCGCCTTTCCTGAGTATCATTAAACAATTCTTCTATTTTCAGGGTCCCATTCCACTTTTCTGTTCTCCACATAAGATTTATGAACCATCAGAACAGCAACCGTATCTTCAAAAGCTTTTTCAATATTACAACCGGTTGTACCTCCATTTCTGATCACATCTACCCATTCTTTGATATGTAAATGTGTAATATCCATGCTTTTCCCTTTCACTTTTGTATCAATGAGCCCTCGCTCCGCATAATATAGCTCCGTTGCTGAGGAAATTCCATCCACCTGCATTGGTTTAGAAGGATAAGTATAAAATGGAGCATCCGTAGTTATCAAGCCATTTTTGATCTTCTCTCTATATTGAATGGACTCCCTGTCTACATTTACTTCTAAGGAAGCACCCACCTTCATACTGGCATCACTTCCCATAAAAACTCTTCCACGAGATTCACTACTGGCAAGACATGCGCTATAAAGCATGGTAAATTTCCTGTCGGGAAATTCCAAAACTGACTGAAATGTATCCGGCATATCACGCTCTTGCTTATAAAAATAAATACCACCCGATGAAGTTGCCGACTTGGGTATTCCAAATCCCATAATTTGATTCAAGGCATCCACTTCATGAGAAAATAATTGTCCGGCAAGTCCTGTGTCATAGGCAAACCATCGTGGCCACCCATAATACCGTTCTATGCTAAAAGGAACTTCCGGTGTATTTCCCAACCACTGTTTCCAATCAATGGTTTCAAGAGAACCCGGTTCTGGATTTCCATCACCGTCAAGATGCCTGATCCAGGCGCCGTGTGGTGAATTTCTGTTCGTTGTCGTTTCAACTAATGTAACTTTTCCCAGAATGTTCTTGTCAATAATTTCTCTGGCCTTTTTAAAGGTTTCATTTTTGCTGTTTTGATGCCCTAATTGAAAAACTACTCCGCTCTTCTTTACGGCAGCATATACCTGATGCAGCTCATTTTCTGTCATGGTCATTGCTTTTTCGCAATAAACATGTTTTCCAGCATTTACCGCATCAATAGTGATGTGTGCGTGGTGAAAATCAGGAGTGGAGATAATTACTGCATCAATATCCGGATTGGCCAAAAGATCCTGATATCTCTTGTAACGTATTACATTTTTATTATCAACTGCCTCCCCATTGGGTTGAACTCCTTTAGAAGCAATGAGAACACCCCTCTCAGCACGCATATCAAAAACATCGCAGATACCAATAACCTGAATATTCAACATATCCTGATTATAATATCGTTCCAGTTTACTCTCAGCCCCTTTATCATTCTTATTAGCTTTTTCAAATAGCTCATTATAATCCTCCGGAATCATAAATCCGGCAGATTTAAGTAGTGAAGTTCCTCTTCCTCCAACCCCAATAATACCAATTCGTACAATTTTATCGGAAATTCCAACGGAGCTACTTGGGAGAATTGAAGGTGCATCAGAAGTCAGCCCAAGATCTAATTGCGCAATTTTGTTTCTCGCTTTTTCTAAGGTTCTCTTTTTCCAAAAATCATAGGTAAACAAACCTAATACAGGTACGGCCGCCAAACCCTTTAGTACATCTCGCCGAGAAATTTGGTTGTTTGAATTATCTTTTGATTGTTTATTTGCCATTATGTTATTCTCCTATATTAAATTCATATTAACCGTAAGTTCTTATGGCTAAAGAGTTTTTTATTTGAACTACAAACAATTGTGGAAGATCTATTTAGATCCTTTCCGCATCCAATCGTCAAATATTTGTTTCTGTTCAGCCATCGCTTTTATCGTATCTCCCGGGTGTGTTCGACACTCTAAAAGGAGCCATCCTCCATAGTTCATATTTATCAATCCTTCCATTAAACTATTATATGGATAATCAGTACTGTTTAACTCTCTGATATGTACAGTATTTCCAAACCTGTTCTTTAACAGATTAAAATTGTAATCAAATCCTTTTCCTTCCAGATCCTCCTGATTGCAATTCCAACAAGCACCAACATTTGGATTGTCGGCCACATCCATTATCTTCTTCATTATTTCAGGATTCTGAGTGCCACGTCCATGTACTTCCACACGTATTTCCTGCCCGTAATCTGCACCATAAGCAGCAACCTCGTTGAGTGCTTTGCCTATTTGTTCAATGGTCCGTTCTTGTGGCACATCCTCGTGTAGGTGATTTGGCCGGACCTTAACACCTGACCCCCCTACATCATGGCTTAGCTTTATAAATGCTTTGGTATTTTCAATGGCTTGTCTAACTAATGCCGGATCTTTTTGATCATACTCTTCAGCACTTCCCAAACCAACCAATTCCACGCCACTGTTTTTATACATTTTCTTTATCTCTTTTCTCTCCTTTTTGTTAAGTGTAATCTCCACTCCATGAGCATGCGTAGAACGGAGTTCCACTCCTTGTATTCCTGCTTTTTCACAATTAGCAATAATTTCTGAATTCGTCCACTCCTTAGCCCATAGATAAGTAACAAGACCAAGTTTCATTTGATTATCACTACTTAAAATATCTGAGTAGCTGTACAAAGGCAAACTTGCCAAAACAATTCCTGATGACAATGTTCCTTTAATAAAATCTCTTCTATGCATGTTATTTTTTATCATGAATTCCTTTTTTCAATTTATTGATTAAAAGATCGATTCCAATAATTTGACTTGTCGGAAAGACCGCTAAAACCAGAAAAGCAAATAATTCTAATAAATTTTTATCAATAAAAGTGTAGCTATTAATAAAGGGGGGAATTGCAATATAATAGAAGAAAATTAAAAGGGCCCCGGCATAAGCAGCCCAAGTGGTAAATAATCCTAGTATTAGTCCTATACCGATCAAAATCTGACCCCAAATATTCATAAAATCAACCACCGCTAAAATAATAGAAGACTCCACAAGAGAATGAAAAATGTCAGCGAACAGCCAATTAGATTGCAATAAAAATCCAACTGAAGTCCAATTAGGGTTGAATAATTTATCCATTCCTTCAAAAAGAAAATGATATCCAACAACCAATCTTAACAATACTAAAACAATTGTCTGTATTTTTGAGTATTTCATGAGTTCCATTTTTATAAACGATTTAAAAAGTTTATTTTAATGGTTTACCGGTAATAATTTGAGGGAATTCTGTTGTAGTACCTAAATCCATTATTCTTATATTTTTCCATTTCACTTTTACTCCCGCTGTTTTCATTTGGTGAACCTGTAAGCCTATAAAACCTTTATCGGTAACATCATCAATAAGATTAGCTGCCGGAACTCCATTAATCCAGGTACGTATTGAATTTCCTATTGCTTCAATGTGTAATTTATTCCATTCATTATGTTTAAATGCGTTTCTTGCAGCTTCATTATTACCCAGATCATATAACCACCCACGTCTCGCTTCATCATAAATTCCGGCACTATAAGATCTTGCCGATGGATCTATTTCAACTTGGTATCCATGTACACGACCTTCGCGATAGGATTCTATACTATTACTTCTAATCTGAATTCCGGAATTCATTCTGTCGTCTACAAGAAATTCAACTTCAAAAATAAAATTTGAATATTCCTTTTCCGTACATAAAAACGTGTTTGGAGTGCTCTTTTCGGTAATTCCAACGATCATATCCCCCTCAACAACATATTGTGCTTCTCCTCCACGTTTAATCCAACAGTCAAGGTTTTTTCCGTTAAATAAATAAGTCCATTGTGTTGTAGGATAATTCCATCCAACAAAAAGTACTAATGCGAGTATTATCCCTAGAGTTATACTATATTTTTTTATCATTTTTAAAAAATTTATTTATTTATAAAATTATTATACTCCGATTCTAATTGCTCCTTATTTGCCTTACCATCCAAAATTTCAATTCGATATTTAAAAGTGACTGCAGCTTTTGGCTCCAATAAAAAATTTAATTCCTCTTTCCCATCGCTAAATATTTTCTGGCCAAGAGCATTTGCTGCAAATAAACCATAACCCCTTGCATGCCAATATGTTGGATACCCTATATTATTCGGTTCATCCATGATTGCTACAGTTATATCCTTGTCATTGATAGTCCCAGAGAGGGCCACCCATTTGGCTCTTTTGCCCCATACATCTGTACCTTCCAAACCTTCGCTACTAAGATAATGGCCGGTTACTCCCGTATTATCCAAAACCGGTACATCCGTTTTATTACCGTGTGCATCACTTAATACAACAGGTTTGTCGCTTGGATGTTCCAATTGTCTAGCAGTTCTTATAGCGATCATTCCTTCTTTATTATCTTTAAATAGAACCGGTTCATCAAGTGCTGTTAAAGTAACTATTCTATCAATAATTCTCTTACCATCTTCAGCGTAAAAAATAAATTTGGTTTTCTCTTTTAACAAGACTTCACCATCTGGTTTTAACCAGTTTGCTGTTACGATTAATTCTGCCTTTCCATTTCCGTTTTTTAGATCAATAATTTTTTCATGGCGAATGGTACCCATTTCATTTCTTTTATCTTCTGAGATTGCATCCGAATTATTCCAATAATCCAATCCATTTACGTCGCCATAATTAAACCAAGCTCCAATATGATGTGGATGGTCTGTCCTCTCATTTGGTCTAGGGTCTATTGGAAACCCACGTGTGATCACCTCCCCATTTGAGGATATAATAGGATAAAGAGTCGTTTTTTTAAGAACTGACATGTTGTTTGTATATAGATAGGAAGTAAACAATTTTCCATCTACTAATACATCAACCTTTTGATCATTTTTGTTGTCTAATAGTACCATTTTATTTTTCGAAATATCTTCCTCTATCAAGCTATCTTTCTTTTTATCTGAACAGCAACTATTGGTCAAGGTCAGTAATAAAATTGGGATCAATATTATTATTTTTTTCATTTTTTTTAATTTGAATAATATTTGTTTAAAATTCGATCGATGACAAAAAGCCATCGATCGAATGAATAAATAATAAAATTATCTGGGTTTCAAAAATTCATAATTCTAAAAAGCTGAACCCTAAATTTATCTAAAATTTAAACTTTATTTGGAACCGTATAATCTTTTCTATAATCTCTTGTAAGCAATTTATTTGCTTCTTTATCATTAATAAAAGATTCCTGCTTACCGTCAAGTTTTAATTCTCTTCCCATCTTATAAGAAATATTTGCTATTAATGGCAGAACGGTCGACATATGACCTGTTTCAATATCACAGGTTAATTCTGATCTATCTCCGTTTCGAACAGCCGAAATAAAATTGTCAAAAATAGCACCTCCACCACCTCCTCCGGTAAGATCTAATGGATTATAAGAATCATCTTTTTCTCCTGAAGTTGGTCCTGCTTCATTTTTTCTTCCAAAGAAAGTTTGCCAGTTACCTCCTGAATCAATTTGCATCCATCCATCTGTACCGAGTACGATGGTTCCTATTTTAACAGGACGGGTATCTGCGCTTGCAGATATTCTACCATCACCGGTAAGTTCAATATCCGGTAAAAGAACTCCTTCAGGGTTGGTATATAACCCACGTGTACCAAATTCTAAAATTTTTCCATCTGCATATTCAAAAACAGAAGTTTGCGTATTTGGCGTGTTTTGTGCTGATTTATATTTAAAATATCCTCCCATAGAGTTAACTCTAACAGGTAGATCATCTTTTCCTAATGCCCAACGTGCTACATCAAATTGATGTGGCCCCTGATTACCTGTATCTCCATTTCCATAATCCCAGTTCCAATGCCAGTTATAATGGAATCTATTTCTATTAAAAGGTCTTTCCGGGGCGGGGCCTAGCCACATATCGTAATGAACATCTTTTAAATACGCCTCGGTATAAGGAGTTTCATAGCTACCAGACTCCAAGTTCATTCTAAATTTTTCTCCTGCTTTCATAGGACCATCAGGGTAGATTCCAATATCAGCTCTAGGTTTGAAACACAAGCCTCTGGTCATATAAACCTCACCTAATTTACCGTCGCGAATAAACTTGATCGCTCTATTGGTATTTAAAATAGAACGGTTTTGAAATCCAACCTGAACCAAAACATTGTATTTACTTGAGGCTTCTATCATTTTTCTACCTTCAAATACATTGTGAGAGGAAGGTTTTTCAACATAAACGTGTTTACCGGCCTGTGCAGCCCAGATCGTGGAAAGTGCATGCCAATGATTTGGAGTAGCTACTGAGACAGCATCTATTTCCTTGTCGTCAAAAACTTTCCGCATGTCCCATTCTGTTTGAGGTATGTATCCAGCAAGTTTTTCAACCATATTCAATCGATCCTTGAACAAGTTCTCATCAACATCTACCAGATATTTAACTCGAACATTTTTCATCTTAGCAAATTGCTCTATATGGTTACGCCCTCTTCCGCGAATTCCAATGACAGCCATATGAAGTGCATCATTAGCCCCGAGAATTCTTCCGTAAGAAAGAGCACTATTTGAAAGTATTGCTACACCCGCTAATCCAGCGGAGCCCTTCTTGATAAATTTTCTTCTGGTAATTGTTTTTTTCATGATAAATTCCTTTTAGATCTGTTAATTTAATTTTCTGATTTTGATGTTCTTATACCAGCAATCATTTCCATGATCCTGTAAAATGAGATGTGCTACCTTATGCTTGGTAAAATCTTCGTGTTTAGCATATTTACTTTTTTTAAAGTGCTCCTGGAACTCCGGACTATCAACATCATATTCAACCACTTTAACTCCATTAAGCCAATGTTCTCCATGATTTTTATTGAATACAATTCTACCCGTATTAAATTCGCCGATGGGTTTTGCGGAGCCCCCAATTGCCTGGATCATATCGTATAAAGAGGCCGTTCTATGCGTTGGGTTTAAGTTATCCTCGTGTTTTTCATCATCAAGAACCTGATATTCATATCCAAGTGCGCTCGTAGAACCATTTTTAATCGAATATTCTTCAATTACGTTGTATTTCACCCCACTGTTTCCGGCTTCACTAATTTTCCAGTCAAAACTCAATTCAAAATTATCAAAGGTCCGGTCAGTCATCAGATCACCACCTTCAGCAGGTTGACCATCTGCCAAGATCGGAACATCTCCACTCTTTATTTTTCTTATACAATTATCTTCAATTTTCCAATGACCATCAGGTACCGTGTTTTTCCCAATTCCACGCCAGCCATTAAATGTTTTCCCATCGAAAAGCAATTCCCAGCCATCGTCAATCTCTGCTTTTGACAAAGTGTTTTCCAAGGGAGCAGAACTTTTGATTTTTGTGCTTTTCTCTTTATTATTTGAACATCCCAGTACTATAAAAATACTAAATACTAACAAAAAAAACTTTTTTACAATAGTCTTATTTTCGAAATAATATCTTGATTTAATCATTGATTTTTAATTTTTATTTTTGAAAACAGATAGTTCAGTACTATTGTTTTTGATAATTGTACAATTTTCTGAGGCTAGTTAACAAAGAAATATAAAATTATTAAATAATGCTTCAAATATATTATTGCATTTGCATTAATATTTAACTTATTATTCTTTGATAATACCTGTAAAGTTTTTATAAAATACTTCAGAAAATGTTTTAGGTCAATTAAAATGGATGTAATTTTAAACCAAAACAACATCTAAACCTTCAATTGCAACCGTTTGATCAGCTTTTTCGTTTATAATAATGAGTAACACTTAACTCAATCGAAACGTAAAAACATAACTATTTCCTTAAGATAGCACTAATGTATAAGCAAGGATTTAATAATGCATTAATAAGACCTTAACAAACTTAATTTATAAACATAAAAAATAATTGTATAAAATAAAGCATTGAAATACTGTAGCATAAAAATAATATTTTGTTATAAAAAATTAAATTTGTATTAAACCTTTCTGTTTTTATTTCAATAACGGCCTAAGATTGAATAATAGGAACGAGATCAAAAGCCAAGGCCAAAATTTTGCTGTATGTGTATTATTATTATACTTAACATCTGACCTATCTAAAAATTTATCGTTGAAAGCAGATTTGATGATTTCCGCGATTTTAGCGTATTGCTCTGCATCTTCTCGTTCTCCCAATAAAGTTGAAAATTTCGTCTTGATATTGAATTATTCGTTAATGTTTAATGTCTAATTTTTGATTGTAAAAAGAACTGACCCGGGAATGGCCTGATCTGTAATTTCAGCAGAACCATATTTTACTTCTAAGGCTTTAGAACCACCACTTTGAAAATATTCCACTCGAATAGCATGTTTACCCCTGGAAAGAAATGTGGAACCACTCATTTCTTTAGCTCCATGTTCTCCATCGTTATCAACCAAAAGTTTATCATCTATATATAATTTACTACCATCATTGGAAGATGTCGTGAATTCATAGTTACCATCTTTTTCAATTTGGAGGTATGCTCTATACTGAATTGCAAAATTATTTTGAGGAACATCAATTTTATCCAATTCAAATTGATATACTTTACCTTTCGCAACCGGTTTCAATTTTTTAAAATCAGGAAGGTTTACAAATTCACCCCGATACAATGCATACTCAATTCCATTTTTAGTAGGATCGACAAAATTGTAGATCACTTTGGTTTGATTGCTGTGATTATGGTCTTTTTTAAAAGCCTGTGCTCTAACAACAGTGTTAACAGATATTTCAAAGGGCTCCTTGTAAACTGATGATGATTCACTGACTACATTTTCATCGGTTGTATACCGTATCACAGCACCTTCATCTTTACAGGTGATATCCACTAATATCTTATCCCCTGTCATAATTATTTTTTTATTTGGTGATATTACAGGAGTGGATACATATCCCTTTGTACTCTTAGTAGTAGCCCCTTTAGAAGTAAATGTATAATTGCCGGATTCAATCTTAAAAATAGCCTTGTTATCCTCCCATCCAAGAAACACAATTCCTTCAGTATTTGAAGCCGATTTACCCTCTTCCAATACATCCTCTTTATTTAATGTTGGTACATAAATCGTAGCAGTGGTATTTGCTGGAATGCTTATTTTCCAATTAAATTTATCTTTTTCCAATTTCCATTTGCTAATTATTTTCCCGTAGCTCGATTCATACGATGCATCAACATAGGTTAAATCACCCAGAACATACGGTTTCATTATGATATGTTTAAAAGCCGGGATTTTGGGGTCTGCTTTGATACCTGCTAAATTTTCATAAAACCAGATAATGAGATCTCCCAAAAGCATCACATGATTTCCAGAGTTCATGCCCGGGTCACCTTCATCTCCATTCCATAATTCCCAAATAGTCGTAGCTCCCTTTTCCACCATATAACCCCAGCTGGGATAGGTATTTTGAGTGACTAAAGTGTAAGCAACATCCTCATGTTCATTATTTGTTAAGGTGCGCATTAGCCATTGTCCACCAATAATTCCATTCCCTACATGCCCATCACTTTCTGCTAGTATTTTCTGTAATAAGTTATCAAGTATTCTTTTTCTGTACTCTTTAGGAACAAGATCAAAAGCTAAAGCAAGGATATTTGCGGTATGTGTATTGTTGCTGTATTTAATTTCTAACTTATCTAAAAATTTATTATTAAAAGCCGATTTCATCATTTCTGCTTTTTTGGTGTATTGTTCTGCATCTATTTCCTTGCCCAATAACTTTGCGAATTTTGCCATGAGTCTTAACTCATAATAAAAATAAGCGGTACCAATATATTGTGAGCTGGTAATTCTGAGCGGATCACCTGTATGGATCAATTTAACATCTTCAGGAGGAACACACCAATCCCCGTAGGTGTCTTTTGTCATGATGCCGTTATTCAGGTACTGACTCATATGCCTAATCCACTTTTGCATGGAGGCATAGTTTGTTTCTATGGCCTTTAAATCTCCATATTGTGTATATAGCATATCAGATGCAAACAGAAAAGTCCCCGGCCAGGTGGTGTTATCCGTATACAAGGGCCAATAAGAGGGTGCCACATCTGAAATGCTTCCGCTCTCCAGCTGACCATCATTCATATCTGTTACCCACTTATTATAAAGTTTTGATATATCAAAGATATAGCTCTCTCCAGTACACTCAGCAGAACGATCACCCAGCCAACCTTGCCTTTCATCTCTTTGTGGGCAATCTGTTGGCATACTCCTATAATTCCCTCTGATTCCCCAATAGGCATTTTTGTAAATACTGTTTATCAATGGATTAGAACAATCAAACGAACCCGTAGTCTCAACCGCATCGTACACCACTTTCCCTTTAATTGAATTAAGTGACGGAGTTCCCGGAAAACCAATCATCTCAACAAAACGAAATCCGTGATACGTGAATTTAGGCTCCCAGGATTCATTTCCAACCCCCTTTAATATATATGTATCTGTAACTTCGGCTCCCCGAATATTATCCAAAAACAAGGTCCCGTCCTCGTTAACAGTTTCTGCAAATCTTAAGGTCACCTTATCTCCAGCCTTTCCATTAACAAAAAGCTCCGTCCAACCCACCATATTTTGACCCATGTCAAAGATAAAAACTTCCGGTTTTACTTCATTTACAGCAATAGGATCAAGTTCTTCCATGATCTTAATCGGTTCACTTGGCTGTCCTACTAATTTTTCGCCTGGTTTATCCACTATTTTTGCAGAAATCCAATCTGAATCATCATAACCGGTTAAATTCCAACGATCCAGTTCCATTCTTGCATCATAGAATTCCCCATCAAATTCATTGTTCTTTCGCGTTGGCCCCTTTGTAGTGAGTCTCCAGCTTTCATCCGTCTTGATTGTTTTTGTCGAACCATCTTCATACAGTATGTTTATCTGACAAATTGCCTTTGGATATCCGTAGGTCTTGGTCGCTGTGGGCTCATTGTTTCTAGGCGCAAAATATCGCCCATTGCCTAATATAATTCCTATCGTATTTTTTTTGGATTGTAATTTTTCGGTAAGATCAAAAGTCATATAAAATGTTCTTTTGTCGTATTCTGTTAATCCTGGTGCTAATACCTGATCTCCTATCTTTTCTCCATTTATATACAGTTCAAACAGCCCTAATCCGGAAACAAAGGCAGTTGCTGAACTTATTTTTTTCTCCACATCAAATTCATGTCTCAACATTCTTGAAGATAGTTTTCTATGAGATGTTTCGGGATCATCATCTCCAACTGCCTGATCAAGACCTATCCATTTTGCTTTCCAGTCGGACTCATGGAAGAGGCTGGTAGTCCAGAATACCTGTTCGCTCGTATGCTCCTTGCCATCCTGATCCCACACTTTAACTTTCCAAAAATACTTTTGATCACTTTCCAATTGATCTCCATTAAAATAGATCTGTATAGATTCGTCTGAATCTATTCTTTTGCTATCCCAAATATCTCCCTGGTTGTCATTTAAATTCTCAAGACTGGAAGCAACTAATAATTGATAGGCAGATTGACTAATACCTCTCTGTTCAGATTCTAAATTCCAACTAAATCGAGGCTGGGCGATATCCACACCTAGTGGATTGACTTTATATTCACATTTTAAATTGATAATATTCACTTTGGAATCTTGAATACAACTGCTGGTAAAAAGAATTAGCACTAGAAATTTGAAAATTGTTTTCATTTTTACTTTTTTTTTGACTTTATATTTTACTCGCAAATCGCGCTGATGACCCATTAACTCATTTTCAATCAACTAATTATTTTCTCGCAGATATACGCAGACCCGCTTGCAGTGAGTCAAGTTTCATTGATTTCATAGATATCTCTACTCTTTCATTTTTTCTCTTATTCTCTTGTTCTTTTCTCTAATACTAGCGATGACCTATAAATATTTGTTTCCATAAAAACTATCACACAAGGATTTCCTTGACCTATCTATATTCTACAATAAAATTATATTCTCCTGAATCTAAATTGATTATCGTTTCATTCTTTGTGTTTGTTAGTAATTCAATACCTTCTGATGGAATAAACACTTCCTTGTCATAAACTAAATTATCGCCTTCTTTTATGGCTACAATATCCTTATCCAAAAAAGGAATACGAAATTCTGCCGTTGTATTTGCCGGAATAGAAAAATAATAACTAATAGTATTCCCCTTTCTTTCCCAGTGAGAGGTCACCAACCCATAAGTAGTTTTTAGACTCGCCTTTGCCCAATCCAAATCATCAACAGGCATAGGAGCCAGGATAATTCTTTTAAATCCGGGTTCGTCAGAAGTGGGTTTTATCCCACCTAAATAACCATAAAACCACTCTCCACAAGAGCCTAAGGCAAAATGATTTCTCGAATTCATACTTGGTCCTTCCGTGTCACCGTTCCATAATTCCCAAATTGAAGTTGCTCCTTTTTCTATGGAATAACCCCAGGACGGATATGTTTTTTGTGAAGCTACTTTATAAGCCAGATCGTTGTATCCATAATTACTAAGTGTAGGAAGCAACAGAGCAACTCCTAAAAAGCCTGTAGTAAGATGATCGTCCTTTGCTCTTACATTTTCCGCAATCTTGGCTGCAACAGCATTTTTTTTATCTTTTGGTACGATTCCAAAATTCAAGGGAATTAAATTCGCTGTTTGTGTATTACCTGTATAAGTACTATTAACTTCATCAAAATGCTTTTCATTAAATGCTTTGGCAATCTTGTCGGCTAATTCCTTGTATGTTTTTTCATCTTCCGGTTTATCCAATATTCCCGCCATTATTGAAATCATTTTAGCTCCATAAAAATAGTAGGCAGATCCAATAGGCTCAGATGGCGATTTTTCAACTGCTACCCAGTCGCCATAACCGTCCTTTTCATAAAGATCATCAACACTTTTGGATCTCATATATTCCACCCAATCAACTATAGCGTCATAATTTTCTTCTAGAATTCGTTGGTCGCCATAGAAATTATACATTACCCATGGCACTACAAAAACAGCATCACCCCAACCCGGAGCGGCAGGCCCCTTAACTACAATTACCGGATTGACATCGTGAACAGCTCCATCTTCATCTTGTCCATCGGTTATGTCATACATCCATTTATTAAAGAAATTTATCATTTCCATATTATAACTGGCAGTAGCGGCGAAGGCCTGAGCATCGCCCATCCATCCAAGGCGTTCATCCCGCTGAGGGCAATCTGTTGGAACAGAATACATATTGCTCGCTTGGCCCCAGGTAATATTTTCCTGTATCTTGTTTATCAATTCATTAGAGCAAGAAAATTCTCCTATTACCGGTGCATCTGAATGCACAACAAGTCCTGTAAAGGCATCCAAGCCGGGCACTCCGGGGAATCCGGTAACTTCAATATATCGATATCCGTGATAGGTAAAGTCCGGTTGCCATTCCTCCATACCATCGCCCTTTAATATGTACTCATCTGTCGCTTCCGCTTTTCTCAAATTATCTCTATAAACATTTCCGTCAGGTGTCAGTGTTTCTGCAAAGCGCATTTTTAAGTGGGTCCCTGCATCACCCTGAACTTTTAATCTGGCCCATCCGGCAAAATTCTGACCCATATCTATAATATAAACCCCATCTGAAGGACTAGTAATATTTATTGGTTTTATTTCCTTTGTAATTCTGAGCAAGGGGCCCTGCTGTGCAACAAGTTTTCCTTCTTCTTTATCTAAAATAACTGCTGTTTGCCATTCTGAATCATCAAAATTAACCTTCTTCCAACCCTCTTCTTCCAATCTTGCATCATATTTTTCACCATTATATAAAGTTGTTTCTAAAATAGGTGCATCATGTATTTTCCAATTTTTATCCGTAATAAATATTTGACTCGTCCCATCCTGATAATCCACTACCAGCTGCATAAAGAACCTTAATGGCCCTTTACTGTACGAAATTGACCCACGCCAACCCAAACCACTACTCCACCATTGATTGCCTAGAACAGCTCCAATGGCATTTTCTCCTTTATGAAGTAAAGCACTTACCTCAAATGTTTGGTATTGTACACGTTTAGGATAATCTGTCCACCCTGGAGTAAAAACAGCATCACCAACCCGGTTTCCGTTGATTTGCATTACATAACCGCCTAAGCCCGTAACATAGGCACGGGCACGTTTGATCTTTTTGTTAATTTTTATTTCATTACGAACTAAAACTGGCCTTGGAGCGATATATTCGTCTTTTTCATCAATTTTTTCCCAGGATCCCGTTTCATAATCTCCCAGAAGTTTTATTTCTTCCCATCCGGAATCGTTGAAAGAAATTTTTTTCCAACCTGAAAATGCCTTATTGGTTGTCTTCCAGTCTTTCGAGTTTTTATCCGGCCCAATAAAAAGTGCAGAGCCATCATCGAAGCTGATCTTCAAACTAAACAGGAGACCAAAAACATTTCCAATGGTATTTTCCGCCTCTATGGCGATGATATTCTCCTTTTTTATTAAATCGATCACATCGAAGTCATAAATATTCTGCCAGGAATCACCACTTCCAAGTTCTACCCCATTAAAGTTCGCCGTGAATTTATTATCAGCTGTTAATCGCATCAAAGCCGAGGTTACTTTTTTGCCTTTTGGAAGGATAACTTTTTTTCTAAAATAAACAGGCACACGACTACCGGTTTCTGTAGGATGCCAGATCCATTCTTTCCATTGCCATTTCTTCGCTTCTTTTTCTTTTGATGTCAGTTTGATTTCCTTTCCTATCCAATTTGCTTGCCATTCTTTTCCAGATAATATTCCCATCTCCCAGCTAGCTGGTTTACTAAAACCTGAAGCATTTCCTTTTGCATCCCATATTTTTACTTTCCAATAATAAGTTTTGTAGGATTCCAATTGAGATCCGGCATAATCCACATGTGCTGACTGATCCGATATTACCCTGCCGCTATTCCATATGTCCCCAACCCCTTTGTCTAATTTTTTCATACTACTACTTACCAAGATCTGGTACGCCATTTGTTTTGCACCACGACGAGAATCTTTAATTTCCCAGAAATATCTGGGCTTTTTTATATCTATTCCAATCGGATCTACCTGATATTCAACTCTCAAATTGGTGATATTGGTTTGTAAGTTCTTAGAGCAGGAACTGAGAAGTATTATTAATGCTAAACTATTGATAATTAGTTTCATAAAGTATTTATTTTCGTGAATTACATTTAATATGGTCTACTTTTTTTGATGGAAATATACACTCGGTGGAATTTCCTGTTTTTTAATTCCTGGTCCTTCCCATGTCACAATATCCCATTTCTTATTTCCTAATTGAAAATATTTTTGTGAAATCTTATAGACTCCTTTACGGATGGCTATAGAACCTCCTCCAAACTTTTTGCCATCCAGGAAAAAGGTATTTCCGTCATTGGATGATATTGAAATAGTATAAATACCATCTCCTGGGATTTTTAAATAACCCGAAAAAGCATATCCAAAATAATCTTCCCGCTTCCTTTCATCGGCAGTTATTCTTGAAATAATGCCCACTTCGAGTGGTTCTAAATCATCCAATTCAAATTCGCTTATTACATGTGCATGATAATATTTGTATTCCAGACCCGGTTCAAATTCTAATTTATTTTCATAATTAGTATAATTTTCATATTTTAATTTTTTCATTTTAATGGAAACAGGAGTGCTCGAGAGCATCCCTTTTTTAAATGCCGTAAACCGAATAAGAGAGGTTTCATTTACCTTTATTGCTTCTTTATAAAGGGTTGAATTTTCTGTTGGCTCACTACCATCAATTGTATAATGTATTTCAGCCTCTTTATCACTGCATTTCAATGCTACATTTCCTGTATGCAAAAAATAAGCATCAGTAGTAACAGCGTATGGCAAGGCAACATATGGCTGTAATGGTTCCGTAAAGGGTCTGGATTCCTTAGCAGCACCCCAGGAATTGTTTGGTTTGTCTCCCATTTTAAAAACCAAGGTGCTACCATTCAATATATCTTCATGTTGGAACCAGGATCTGTCATAGTCTTTTCCATTTAGAGTTACTGATTGGATATATATATTATTTTTCGATACATTTTCTGCCTTTACGGTGAATTTTTTTTTATTTTCAAGGTTAATGGTAACCTTATTAAAAATTGGACTTCCAAAGGTATAAGTCGGTTCTCCCGGACAGACCGGATAAAATCCCATGGCACTCATGATATACCAGGCAGACATTTGCCCGCAATCTTCATTGCCGCTAATTCCATCAGGTTGGTCATCATAAAGAGTCTCCAAAATTTGGCTTATCATGGCCTGGGTTTTCCAGGGTTTTCCAATGTAATTGTATAAATAGGCCATGTGATGGCTGGGTTCATTACCATGCGCATATTGTCCTATAAGTCCTGTTGCGTCTACGATTACATTGTCGTGTTTTGATTCAATGGTAAAAAGATTATCCAGCCATTTATCAAAATTCTCATCTCCTCCGATAGAGTCGATCAAACTATTCATATCATGTGGTGCAAATAAACTGTATTGATAGGAATTTCCTTCTACAAAATGATGTGTTCCTTCCGTGGGATCAAATGGAGTCAACCAACTGCCATCCGAATTTCTTGGTCTCATAAAACCTATTGAAGAGTCAAATAAATTTTTATAAAATTGTGCTCTTTTTTGATAATGAATATATTCTTCTTCTTTACCAAGATTTTTTGCCATTTCTGCTATGCACCAGTCATTATATGCGTATTCCATAACTTCTGAAACTGAACCACCGGGTTGAAATCCCAAATTAGAATAATTCCCGTTTTGGTCTACCTGGTTTTTCATGGCCTTATATGCGAGATTCACATCATAATCTCGAATCCCTTTACTATAAGCATCTAAAATAATGGGAAGTGAATGGTGACCTATCATAGAACCAGAATGTTCCCCCCAAATTTCCCAATGTGGCAGCCTGCCTGTAATTCTATATATTTCCAAAAAGGTTTTCATATAGTCATTCATCCTCGAAGGTTCTATAATTGTATAAAGTGGCATCTGAGTTCGGAATATATCCCATAATGACCATACGGTATATCTTGTAAAACCATCTGCTTTATGCACTTTTCGGTCACCACCCCGATAATTTCCGTCAATGTCATTAAATGTGACCGGTGCCATAGCCGTATGGTACAAACTTGTATAGAAAATTCTTAGTTCTTTTTCTGATCCTCCTTCAATTTCAATCTTTGAAAGGTGATCTTCCCAAAGCTGTTTCGCTTCATTTTGGATTGTCTCAAATTGCCAATCCTTATTTTCTGTATCCAGATTTTTCTTTGCAGATTCAACGCTTACTGATGAAATACCTACTTTTACCAATATACTTTCTCCCTTTTCTGTTGTATAATTTACAAAGCCTTTAATATTCTTCCCTTTTGCCGTTTTAATGTCTTCAACAATTCTATCATCAACTGCAATACCAGCACTTTTAAAAGGTTTTGAAAATTTGGCATAGAAATAAACATGCTGATCTTTTGCCCAGCGAACAGATCTTCTAAAACCGGAAATTTCAGTATTGCTAATTATATTCATTTCAGAATCAATAACCCGATCGCGATTCAACAGATCGATAATAATGTTTGATTCTCCGGATTCAGGAAAAGTATAACGATGAAAGCCTGTACGATTCGTCGCTGTCAATTCTGCCGTAATCTTATAGTCATCCAGCAATACTTTGTAGTATCCGGGTGATGCAAATTCATTTTCATGCAAAAATTTTGAGCGATAACCCGTTTCCGAATTTTCCTCGTCACCGACCAAAACATTCACTTTACCGGTTGTTGGCATGAATAGTATATCACAAAATTCAGGGGCACCTGTACCACTTAAATGCGTATGACTGAATCCCATAATAGTTTTATCGGAATAATGGTAACCCGATGAGCCATCCCAGTTTCCATACGTGTATCTGGACTTAACTGCACCATACCGAAGGGAACCATTGCTCCCGGAAAAGTATGGCCGTGACCTCCTGTACCAATAAAAGGGTCGACATATTGCGTATAATTTTTTACCTCATCAGTAGAGCAAGAAGCAATATTCAGGGCAATCACAAAAAGAAATATTCTTAATACTATTTTCATCTGTTTAAAATTTCGCAATTATAAAGAAATAAGTTAATTAAAAATTTGAGAACAGATGTAACCACTCTGTTCTCCCATAAAAAATTTAATCATTCCCTTTTGGGAAATAATCGATTAAATTTATTCATGTTCGTTTCATAATATATCAACTGGTTAAATCATTTGAATAGGTCAGTCCCCAGGGTTTTCTGATCTTATCCATTACTTCCATGATCTGTATGGATTCATCCAATGGCATTAATGGAGACTCTTTCAAACCTTCATTCAAACACCTCATTACTTCTTCAGCTTCATAATTCAAGGCATTTCCTATTATCGGTTCTTCCAAAGTCTCTATTTCTTTATTATCTATAAAAAGAGATGCTTTGGTTGGAACTGCAAAAACTTCATTTACTTTTATATGGCCTTTGGTACCGAGAATATATGCTTCATCTACTGCGTTGGTTCTTAATGCAAATGACAGATCCGCTATTTCACCCTTGTCGTATTTCAAAATGGCAACCCCCTGTTCATCCGAACCCCAATCTCCAATATGACTCATTCCAAAAACTTCTGTCGGTGCTTTGCCAAAGATCTGTGAAGCAAAAGAAATAACATAGACCCCAACATCCAATAAACTTCCTCCACCCAGATCAGGATTTAACTGACGAGCTCCTGGAGGAAATACACCTCTTGCGCATCTTGATGCTTTAACCATTCGAACTTCCCCAATTCGACCGTCTTTTATCCATTGAATGGCTTTTTTTAGCAAGGGGACATGACGAGGTATCATTGCTTCCATAAGAAATACGTTCTCCTCACGGGCAACCCGGACCATTTTTTTTGCTTCCTCTGCGTTTATTGTTAAAGCCTTTTCACATAAAACCGATTTTCCATTGCGCATACATAGAATACTATTTTCGAGATGGAAGGTGTGCGGTGTGCCAATATATACCACATCAATATCTGCATCCTTTGCTAATTCCTCATAAGTTCCATATGCCTTAAGTACATTATGCTCTTTGGCAAATTTCTGAGCTGAGTTTTCATTTCTGGAAGCCACTCCAACAAGCTCCGCCTGTGGCAAAATAGATAAAGCCCTGGCAAACTTATTTGAAATATGGCCCGTACTTATTATGCCCCATTTGATTTTTTTCTTCATGATAATTTATTCTTTCTTTGAAAAGTTTTAGTCCTTCACAGAATAGACCTGTCAGGTTTTAAAAACCTGACAGGTCTATTTTAATTGATATAAAACTGAAGCTGGAATTTCCTGTTTCGATATTTTATTTGAGCTATAACTTACTTTCAGCATTTTTCCTCCACCACATTGAAAATACCTGACTTTAATCTTATGCATTCCTTTCTTTAAAGCAATATTACCGGGCTCTTCCACAGGGCCGTGATTGGCCTCATTTTCTATGAGTTCTACACCATCAATAAATAGTCTGCTTCCGTCATTAGATTTCAGATAGAAGGTATAGATCTCATCTTTGGGTAATTTGATATAGCCTTCAAATTGATAGCCAAAATAATTATCGATTTTAGCATTTTCAATCGTAAAAGTATTCATGGTTCCAGACTCCATGGATGGCAGCCCATTCATGTCTTCGGTTGTAACAAAAAACCTTTCAAAATAGTCGTAATACAGACCTTTTTTTACTTTGACATTTTTTGTAGCTTCCGTAAATATCGCCTTTTTAATCTCATGGTCAATCGCTATACTCGGTTTTAGGTCTTTATGAAAAGATCGAATCTTTAGTGTTTTTGATTCTGAAATTTTAATAGGACTTTTATAAAGATTTGATTCTTCAGTCGGCTCTGTTCCATCTAATGTATAACGAATTTCAGCACCTTTTGAACTGCAGGCAAGATCGATTTCTGTAGTCTCTGTAAAGAGTGTCAACCCAGATTCAATATAAGGCAAGGCAACCATTTCTTCGCCCATAACCGAATATGGGCGATCTTCTACAGAGGTTCCCCAATTTTTATTTGGCTTATCGCCCATTACAAAGACCAGGGTACCGCCATTTATGATATCCTGATGCTTTAAATACGATTTCGTATAATTATTCCCGTTTAAACTTGCAGATTGAATGTAAATATTCTTGTCAGATACATTTTTGGCTTCAATAATAAATTGCTTCTTATTTTCTAAATTAATTGTTGCTTTTTCAAACAATGGCGATCCGATAACATAAATATCCTGTCCGGGTGTAACCGAATAAAATCCCATTGCGCTTAAAATATACCATGCTGACATTTGACCGCAATCATCATTCCCCGATAATCCTCTTGGAGTAGCAGAATGTAATTCAGTTAAAATTTCATGAACCAACTTCTGTGTTTTCCATGCTTCACCCACAAAATTGTACAAATATGCAAGGTGATGACTCGGCTCATTTCCCTGCCAATATTGACCAATAGATCCTTCATGAACTTCTTCAGACTCTAAAGAAAAAAGAACGTCTAACCATTGTGATAATTCTTGATCTCCTCCCATTGCCTTGATCAAACCATCAGTATCCTGTGGAACAAACATATATTGATAGGCATTACCTTCTGAATAGGCTGAATTTTTTAATGGATCAAAAGGTGCTAACCATTCCCTGTCTAAACTTTTCCCTCTCATGAATCCCGAAGTATTATCAAACACATTTTTATAAAATTGTGATCTTTGATCGTATCTTTTTATATCCTCCTTAGATCCCAAATCCTTAGCCATTTGCAAAATACACCAATCATCATAGGAATATTCCAATGTTTTGGACACAGACTCTGCTTGTCTGTCATATGGCAGATAACCAATTTTCTTATAATATTTCAAGCCTAGTTTTTCCAATTCAGCACTGTGTTTTACTGCATCATATGCCTTATTTACATCATAGTCCCTAATCCCTTTTACATAAGCATCTGCTATTACAGGCACTGCATGATAGCCTAACATATCATCGGTATAATTCCCCGCGAGGGCCCACATTGGTAACCTCCCACCATCGTCATACTTCTGCAAAAGTGATTTGATAAAATCATTGGTTCTTTCCTGTTCTATTATTGTAAACAGTGGGTGTAAGGCCCTAAAGGTATCCCAAAGAGAAAATACGGTATAATTAGTAAATCCTTCTGCCTGATGTACTTTTCTATCTATTCCCCTATACTTGCTATCTACATCCATATAAATATCAGGACTCATAAAGGCATGATACATAGATGTATAAAAGAATATTTTTTGATCTTTTGTTCCTCCTTTAATTTCTATTTTACCAAGTTCTTTGTTCCATGCATCTTTTGCTTTTTTAACAATACCCTCAAAGTTCCAATCCGGAATTTCCGCTAACAAATTCTTTCTTGCTCCTTCCGTACTAATTGCCGAGATCCCAACTTTAACTAATATCTCTTCCCCTTCCGTTGTTTGGTAATTAATAATGGCTTTTACATTTAACCCGTTAGCTTCGGTTCTCTGTTTTATAATTACATCATCAATCGCCATTCCAAACGAAGAAAATGGTTTAGAAAATTGGGCTACAAAATATACATATTGGTCATAGGCCCAACCATGCGATCTTCTCAAGCCTTCAATTTCTGTATCACTCACTTTTTTAAGAATCAAATCCTCCGCGTCTCCTCCAGGAAAAGTCAGATCTAAAATAATATGTGCATCGTAAGCCTTTGGAAAAGTATATTTATGAAATCCGGCACGTAAAGTACTGGTCAATTCAACTTTTACATCATAATCATCCAATAATACAGAATAATATCCAGGACGGGCAATTTCATTTTTATGATCGAATTCCGATCGATAACCAGTTTTTGTGTCGGTTTCATCGCCAGGGGTTAATTTAACCTCTCCAACAGTTGGCATCATCAATATATCGCGATATTCTGGTTCTCCGACACCATTTAAATGGGTATGTGAAAAACCAATTATGGAATTATGATCGTACTTATAACTTCCGAATTTTGCTGCTCCTTCCAATCCTGTATCAGGACTCAGTTGCACGGCACCAAAAGGCATCGTGGCCCCCGGAAAGGTATTTCCATCCCCTTCTGTACCTATAAAAACATTGACATATTGTGTATAGTCATTTTTATTTTCAGTACACCCACTAAAAACCATTAATATTATTATTAAGATATACTGCTTATAGTTTACAAAGATGTTAGTTCTCATTTTGTAAGTAATTTTTAATTTTTGGAGCTATTTTATTATATCCTTTATTGTTTGGGTGTAATCCATCCGAAAACAAAGACTCATCAATTTTGTCATTTTTGTTTAATAAAACCATCCCAACATCCATATAATTTATTTCGTATTCACCGGCTAATTGCGAAATCATTAAATTTAACTCCAAGACTTTCTCTTCATTTTTACGTCTTGGATATAAGCCCAGAATTAATATTTTTGCTTTTGGTTGTCTGTATTTTATTGCTCGAATTAGTTGTTCCAATCCGTCAATAATTTCTCTATTTGTGTTCAAATGCAAATTATTAGTACCTATATTAAGTAAAATTTGATCTGCATTATAGCCGTCCAATTCGTCATGATAAACTCGCCAAAGTACATTCTCAATTCGATCCCATCCGAAACCAAAATTTCTAACCTTTAAAGATTCTAAATATTTGTTCCATGATTTCTCCCCATTCACTATTGGAGCAGTTGGAGATCCGCCCCAATAATGCGTTATAGAATTGCCTATAAAACAAATTTCTGGAGGATCATTCTTATTTAAAGTCAATAATTCGTGATGCCTTTGTTCCCAATTATAATTCTGTGGTTCTCTCGATTGAGTGATGGGTATAGTCGTTGTTTCTATTCCCACAGGTTCATTCAATATTATTCTGATTTTCTTTTCATATGCCAATGCATATTTCATCATCCCCAGATCAGAAGGATGCGTTCCGTCAACAAAATCTTCTAAACCTAAATGAAGTTCCTCTTTGGTGAGTAAATAAATATTTTCAATTCCTTCAGATTTCAATTGATTAAAAGCCTTCGCCTGTAATTCATTAAGTGCAATATATGTTTTGTAACGTTCCTTATTTATTGATCCGTCAGAATAACCAGCGTGATCAACCAATAATATTGGCGCGCTCTGGTTGTTCTCTCTTATTCCTTTAACAGAAGTGATTATTCGTTGATATACTTCTTCGGAAGTTCTATTCTTATTCAATGTTAAATTCGGCAAACAATCTAATACATAGATCTTTGCATCTATGGTGCCAATAATATCTATCATTTCATTTTCTAATCTTCCATTACCTGAAAATGCAAGGTTTATTAGTGGTCTACCCATTTTTCTTGACAAAATTGATGTCCATGCCATTCCTGGTCTCGATGCACAAGCACCTTGAGCAATAGAGGTTCCATAAACAACTATGGGCTTTTCTTTTCGAATAGGTAAGGGGTCAAACCTCGTGTTTTTGGGAATCCCTATTTCAAGCCACTCTATGCTATTGTATAATGGCAGGAAAAGTTGATATTCCTTTCCAAGATCATGGTATTTGTCCTTTGTATCTAAATTTTTAAAATGATATTGAATCGTGTCATTAAAAGAATATTGTCCTCTACTCCATAAAAGCTCACCATCACTATTTTTAGCATATAGATCAACACCACTAACTCCTGTTGCTGGCATATGTGGCATAGCATATTCTCCTTTCACCTTATATCTTACCTTTATCTCCCGTGCATCACTTCTAAAGCGAATCAGTAATCCAGCTGATTGTTTTGATAAATCCCAAAGAGGTTCTCGAACTTCTTTTTTCATTTCTTTTGGTAACCTATCATAAGTAGATTCTACCTTCCTGGGCCAACCTTGACCTTCCACCACATAGAATTCATTATTAGCCGGATTCCACCATATATAATTATCAGAATCCTGAGCCGATGAGATTTGGAATTGCAATAAAAAAAAGATGAAAAGTAACAGATGCTTTATCTTCATTTTGTCAATTTTAATTTATTGTAGAATCTCATAGTTTGAGAGATATAATTGCATTATTATTAACAAAGACTTGCTTGATATTAAATATTTCAGAGTACTTCAAAATAAATTATCTTTTGAACTTAACTACGAAAGAGATATTACAACAACATTTGTATTAATGAAATCCCTACAAATTAAACAAGAATAATTCTTCTATACTACCAGAATTCTATGCTTAATAGCAAATATCTTAACTAAAGCAACATCATACTATAATTTCAATAACTATATAATCGAATCTGCTAACCGGAAATATCCATACGTATTTTAGTATTTGTTTTTGCAGATTCGTAAATCGCTAAAACGATAGCTAATGACTTTAAACTTTCTTCACCGGATACCGGGGGAATTTTATTGTTTTGAATAGCTTCTGCAATCGCTTCAAACTGCCTTTTGTGAGGTTCGAAAGAAAACCCATCCAGGGGACTTGAAGAACCGACTCCTGAGGCTTCCTTTTTTATTGAATCCTCCTTTGCAGAGCTTTCTTTAGCCAATGAAATTTTAACCTCATCGCCGTTAATAAGAACAGAGCCTTTTTCACCATGGATCTCTATTTTTCTAGATTGAGAAGGTTGCACTGATGTAGACGCCTGAATTACCCCTATAGCACCATTTTTATATCTAATTGTTGACACAGCATTATCTTCACACTCCAAATTATGAGTAAAAGTACCAGTTTGCCCATAAATAGTATCCACATCTCCCATCAACCATTGTAGTAGATCAACAGTGTGAATCGCTTGGTTAATTAGAACGCCACCTCCGTCAAGTTCTAAAGTGCCACGCCAGGCACCACTGTCATAATACGCTTGTGTACGATACCATTTGATGTATGCATCCCCCATAAATAATTTACCTAGTCCATTATTATCTATTAATTCTTTTAATTCCTGCATATTATCCATAAATCGACTCTGGTAAATTATTGCCAGCTTCACATCGTTCTTTTTACAAACGTTAATAAGTTTATGAGCACGCTCCAGGGTTACTTCAATTGGTTTTTCTACGATCACATGTTTTTTTGCTACGGCTGCTTTTTCGCCATAGTCCAGATGTATCCCATTTGGGGTGCAAATAGAAACTGCATCGAGTTCAGGATCATTTATAAATTTATTCCAGTCGGTAAAACACTGGATATTATATTTTTTAGAAAAGTGTATTGCCTTTTCCTGATTGCGACTATAGGCAGACAGCAATTCCATATTTACTGAGGTTTTAATTGCCTGTGCATGGACATCGGCTATGGTACCAATTCCGATGATTCCTATTTTAAGTTTTATAGTCATTCGCTACTTTTTTTTTGTGATGCTATTTTAATTAATTTTTCTTTTAGTTCACGCAGATAACGCAAAGCTTTTGCGCATAGATTATTAATAATATTTGTACAATAAGAAGTTATATATGAATCCAGAATAAGTATTGATTTTCTTTCTCGCTGATCGCGCAGGTTATGATACATAATCATTCTGCCATCTCAATCATTATATCACACCTTTTTCTAAGCTCTGTCAATTTATTTTCAAACCTCTTTTTGCCAGCTAAATTTCTCTTTTCCATGGGATCATTTTTTAAATCGTACAATTCTTCATGGTCGGGATATTCTCTATACCTAAAATACTTATAATTTTCAGTTCGGATTCCCTCACTGGAAGGAATTTCCTCACGGTCCCATAAATGTTCACATAAAAATGCGTCTCTATTTATTTCCGGATCTTCTTTCTGCTGAGTAAATCCTGCAAGACTAACGCCTTGCATGGAATCTGGTATTTCTATACCCGAATATTCAAGAATTGTTGGTGCAATATCAATATTTAATACGTTAGTACTGATATCTTTATGAATATCAGATCGAGGATCATATATGATCAAAGGTACTCGGAGGGAAACATCATATAATAACCATTTTCCGGCTAATTGTCTTTCACCAAGAAAATACCCATTATCACTTATAAATATAATAATGGTATTTTCGGCCAATCCCTCATCCTTTAAAGCAGTTCGAATTATCCCAATCGAACTATCAATACCACTGATCATTCTGTAATATCCCTTAACCATTGCCTGATATTTTTCCTCTGTATCAAACCGCCAATACCAGCGTACCCGATTAAGACCTTCTTTAACAAAGTTGGCTTGTTGGTTAAAATATATTTCTGATCCTAATACAGGCTTTGGAATAACAATATCTTTATAAAGATTATCTGTACTTTGAGGGTAAATATATTGATTCGGCGAACGGTCTTCTGCATGAGGAGCATTATAACTCACAGTCAAACAAAATGGCTTATTGGAAGGCACGTTTTTAATGAAATCAACAGCCTTTTCACTCATTATTTCGGTTAAATGAGTATGTTTTGTGCCAGCATCAGTTAAACGATAATAAAAATCCGTCGTATAGGGTCGATACACATCAAATAGGGCAGTATCCAATTTAGATTCAAATTCTACACCAAATTTTCCAAGATAGCCATTGTAATAACCAGCCTTTTTTAACAATGTAAAATAGCTTTTATCAATAAGTTCTTTTGATAAGGGAGGTTTAGTAAATGTATAACCATGTTTGCGTTCATAGAGTCCGGTCATAAGGCTTGCTCTGCTGGCCGCACAAATTGGAGTGGACACGAATGCATTTTCAAAATAAATTCCTTGCTCTGCCAATTTATCCATATTAGGGGTATGAATAAGCTCATTACCGGCGTAATTTAATGCATCCCAGCGTTGGTCATCAGTAATTATAAAAATTATATTTGGCCGTTGTTCTATCTCCTTTATACCCTGTGCATATATCTTTAAGTGTACAAATAAAATAACTCCTGTTAATTGGGCAATTCGTATTAATATTTTTAGCTTTTTATTCATTCCTAAATTGGTTTGATGCTGATGTTATTCCTTCCCGGAAACAAATTTAAAACTCCTTTAAAATTATTAATAATTTCCTCATTTAAATAAATACTTGAACTTTCATCTATGGGATATATAAATTCACAGTCCATATTTCCGGGCAGGTCAATTAGGAATTCATACGAATCTTCTACATGCTTGAATTCAGCCTTAATACTTCCTCTAATTGTTGGAACCATAATTTTGCTGGTTTTCAACTCTGCTAATTGCGGTTTGATTCTGCACTTTGAATATCCCGGCTCCACCGGTACTATTCCCCACACACCTGAAGGAATTATATTTGCAGGAACGGCTCCCCATGCGTGATTCCAATCTGTATTTGGCTTGTATTTAATATCCCATGCTTCCATAGATATGGTAGATCCTGATTGGATCATATTCCACCAGCTTCTATCGTGAGTAGCTGCTAATAAGCTCATAGCATAGGCCGCTTCACCAGATTTATACAAACCTTCCAATAAATATTGCGAGCCATATACACTACATGCCATTCCTCTAGTTTTAATGAACTTAATGACAGATTCTTTATGATCATCGGGTACCAGATCAAAGGCCAAAGGAAACATATTGGCATGCAAAGAAGAATGGGTGGAAGCTTCTCCATCCAAATAGAACCCTTTATCAGAATCCAATAATTTTTCATTGATCGAATTTTTCACTTGTTTCGCTCTATTTAGGAAAAATATGGAATCCTCTTTTTTATCTAAAACTCCTGCAATTACAGCCATTTGTTTTAAATTCTGATAATGAAAGGCATTTACTACAGTATTTATTTCCACCATTTCATAGCCATCTCTCTCCCCTTCTTCAGTGGCAAGCTGCCAACCAGTATCTTTTTGTCCCGGAGGCCAGTCTACAATGTCTTTTAATCTGGTATTGGGATCCTTAAATCCAAGTTCCTTCATAATATCTGAAGTAATATTTTGCGATGATATTAGACCGTCAGGACGCGCCAGACTCAGGAGTGTTTTCTGCCTGAGTTTATCATAGTAGTAATTCAGGGATTCAGAATTTCCTGTAAACATATAATCCAAATAGAACATTGGAACCGTATGCAGAATCCATTCTGTAGGCCATGTGGGATGATCTATAAAATACTCATTGGTCAGTCTTGCCATAGAATATTCACGATCAGTATAATAATGCCCCAATTGGTTTATATAAGCATCGGCTTCATAAGGAATTCTTTCTCTGTCTCCATCTACATAGAGCCCTGTAAAAGAAGTTGCTTTAATGCTGTATTTACTCAAATCCCAAACCTGATCCAGGATACTATCCGAACTTTCGAAATAACTTTCGTTATCATCAAAATAATAAGTGAAGGTTTTCTGTTTAATATTATCTTTATGCAATTCGTCATGGAAGTTCTCTATTTCACAGTATCTAAATGGTATTATAACCCCGAGGCTATCAGGGAGTTTTATTGCAGCTCCTGAAGTATTTCGTTTATTGGCGGGTAATTTTATCTCGTAGTCCTCTTTATCCGGATCCAGAACTAATACAACCTTTTGATAACGGATCGAACCTCCGGGATCTCTATCCACACTATCGCCTTTTGCCTTTTCTCCGAGATGTATAAATACGGTGTCAGTGGAGCTTACGTTGATGTTTTGAAAAAGTAAAGTGCCTAAGGCATCCTTACCAAAATCAATAAAGTAATTGTCTTCCCCGTTCATAATTAATTTTTTCGGTTCGATCAATTCACTAATGAATCTGTTATTTGTACTTGCATATTCTTGTAGTTTTCCTGTTCTGAAAGTTTGAATCTTTGAAAATGACGTTGGATTGTTTTGCTGATCCCAAATTCTGACCCTCCAATAATAAGTTGTGTTTTCGGAAAGTCGATCCTCCGGATAGGGAATTTCTATTGAGTTGTTATTTACTATTTTACCGCTATCCCAAATATCGGCTTCATTTTTTTGAAGTTTTGACTTTATAGAAGCGATTTGAATATGAAAAGCGGTTTGAAATTCAGCCTCAATCGGAATTACCCAACTAAATTCCGGATTCGGATCTAGAATAAGTGTTTGTACAGGCTCTCTGATAAATTCAACCATCAAACCGTTTGGTTCACTTTCTTTGGTACCGCATGCCGCTAACAAGCATAACATCAGAATCAAATATTTATTCATAGAACTGTCATCAATTTTTTAATATAATCTTTTTTATAATTTCGATGTAAAACTGTATTTACCCGATCCTATTTTAAGAACAGCGGTCCCATTTGCCATTTTTATCAACTCAATGTCTTTTAATTCTGAAAACTTTCTATTTCCTTCCCTTATAGATTTCAGATCACTAGAAGGGATATAAATCAAAGCTGTTGTGTTAACGGGAATCTTTATATCCAGGCTAAAGATATCCTCATTTCGTTTCCATTCACTGATAATATTTCCTTGAATAGATTTATATTCTGCCTTAACCCAACTAACATTGGAAACCACCTGCGGTCGAATTATTATATTATCAAATCCAATGGCAGTTGGATCCGCCTGAATGCCTGCAAGCCATTTGTAAAACCATTCACTAACAGAACCAAACATGGGGTGATTATGAGAATAGGTATTGTCGCTATAGTCCCAATGTTCCCATAAGGTGGTAGCACCATTGTTTAACATAAACCCCCATCCCGGAAAGGTTTTTTTATCAACCATATTAGCAGCGGTTTGGGCATATCCATTTTCTGAAAGTACATCCAAAGCATATTTGGTTCCAAAAATTCCCGTGGATAGGTGGCCTCCATTTTTTTCTTCAATATTTTTTACAAGTTCGTAAACAGCATCTTGTCGTTTGGCGTTTGGCGAAATTCCTGTATACAAGGCAAAAGACTGGCTGCCTTGCGTATAAGGTGCAAATTTCCCCGTTCCCTCGTCCTGAAATCTATCCAAATATGCTATTCTGATCCTTACCGATAGATCCTTATACTTTTTAGCATCTTCTGTTCTACCGATGATCTCCGCTAATTTTGACATGATCACGGCACTTTGATAATATAAGGGAGTTACCATTTCAGAGGTTGGAATTGGAGCCAGACTTTCATGATCACTAAGTCCGTGGGTGATAATAAGATCATTATTGGAAAGCACTACTTCAAACCACTTTCTTGCTGTTTCATATTGTTCTTCGATTAGAGAAATATTTCCATAATACTGGTACAATTCCAATAAGGTCAAAGGATGTGAGAACGCCCAACCAATTCCGCAATAATCAATACCAACAAAAGGTGCAGTATCTGTAAGTCTGCCATCCGGGAGAGCTGCATCCTGAAAATCACGAACAACTTTTGTATAAAAGTTTGCCATATCATAGTTATAGATGAAAGCGTCTGTTGTTACCGCCAGATCACCTCCATAACCAAAGCGTTCTCGATGGGGACAATCAGATTGAACGCTAAAAACATTACTTAAAAAGGTCCATTCAGTAATTTTTTGGATATCATTAAACAATTTATTCGAACATTCAAAAGAACCCACTTTGGTCAGATCGCTACTCAATCTCATTCCTTCCAGGTAATCAATTTCCGGTGTTCCAGGATACCCGGTAACTTCCACATATCGAAAGGCATGAAATGTAAACTTTGGAGTATAATATTCTAATTCCTTACCACTGGCAATATAAGTATCACTTTGCCAGGCTATGTCGGGTGAATACGGTCCTCCTTTCAGTTCTCCATTTTTATTTTTCCCCTTTATTTGACCGGCAACACTAGTCATAAAATTCAATGTCCCATCTTCATGAAGTAATTCGCCATATCTCAATTTTACTTCAGTTCCAGCCGTGGCTTTAACTTTTAGTTTTACCCAGCCTGCAAAATTTTGACCCATATCAAAAATAAAGACATTGGCTTTTGGCTCGGTTAGTTTTACAGGTTTGACTTTTCCGGTAATTTTAATGGGAGGCTGATCTTGAGCCTGAAGTTTTCCAATTTTTTCAGATGTGATTTTGGCCTGCTTCCATTCGCTGTCTTCAAAACTATAGATGTCCCAGTTGGGAATTTCTTTTCTGGCATCATAAATTTCCCCTAAAAAGATATTATTTCTAAGTATTGGCCCTTCCTGTGTTTTCCATTTATCGTTAGATACGATCGTTTGTTTCTTTCCATCAACAAATTCAATTATAAGCTGGGCTATAAATTTTGGTCGACCTGTGGCAAGAGCCTCCCGTAAATTAAATCCGCCAAACATCTTCATTGGTAAGGGATTGAACCAACCATTTCCTAATTCTACTCCTATACTATTACCTCCATCATTTATCATCTTTGTTACATCGTAGGTAGCATAGAGTACCCTCTTGCTATAATTTGTCCAACCTGGATCTAAAACATGATCCCCAACCTTTTTACCATTTATGGTAGCTTCATAATACCCTAAACCTGAGATGTATAGTCTTGCTTTTTTGATCTTTTTTGAGGCTATAAAATCACTTCTAAAAAGAGGAGAAGCATCTTCTTCATAAAACTCATTTATTTTTTGAGGTCCGGTCTTTCCATCACTGATCCAATTCCCTTTCCAATCACTTCGATTGATCAAGCCCATTTCCCATTTTGCCGGTTGACTCCAAACGGATATTTTTCCTTGTTCATCCCAAACACGAAGCTTCCAGTATACTAAACGCTCACTTGTGAGTTCTTTTCCTTCGTATGGTATCTGAATGGATCGATTAGAATTTACCTTTTGTGTATCCCATAGATCGCCTTTATTTTTTGATAAGGCCTCTTGTGAATCCGAAACCAATATCTGATAGGCTGATTGTTTCTTGTTTCTAAGAATTGATTCTAAGTTCCAACTTAATTTTGGTTCTATGTTGTCAATCCCTAAGGGGTCAATACGGTTTTCACATCTTAAATTAACTATTTGAATAGTTTCTTCTTTTTTATTTTGACAAGAAATACTAAAGAGCAAAATAGCTGTTACAATAAATAAATAGTTCTTAAAGTTCATTTTAAACTGGTATTAACTTTTTTTGTTTTCTTAAGCATCAAAATAAATTCTTTACGTACAGACCAGTCTATTCTTTAAAGTGGTTGTTACGCAGAGATTCATGGAGAAGACAAAGAGTTTTTCACAGAGGTTAAACCAATGGAAGTCGATACTTCTAATCATTGAAATTGTATAATATTCATTTTAGTTAATTCAAAATTAATCATTTAAATGGTTGTGTAAAACCTGGTGAATGAAATAATATATTTCTTCTCCACCTTGATCGTACAGATTCACTGCCTAAGGGACATCTAACTAATTTTAAAATCATCAAATCAGATAATTTTCAAATTGGCGAAAGCCTTGGCACAAATCAGTGTTTTACAACAAATTCATACACCCCGGAATCGACCAGATAACGTCTGTATTTATCAGTTGCATCTAAAAATTTTATATTTCGAATATTAGGATTCAATTCTTCAGAGAAAGAGTCACCTCCTTCTTTATTTATAGGTACATATATCTCTCCCACCATATTCGCAGGTATTTCAACTTTTAAGCTTAATTCAGAATTATTATTTTCCCAATGAACGCTTACTTTTCCTCGAATTGTTTTTATGGTAGCTTTTACGAATGACAGGGATTCCGGAATAAATGGTTTGATAATGATCTGTTCACAACCGGGATAGTTTTCATCCAAATTAAAGCCAGCTAAAGTTTTATAAAAAAATGCATCTATGCTTCCTGTCATAACATGATTATGAGATTGTTTGAGTGTCCAGAACTCACTCATCGTGGTGTATTTTTCTACCATATCGCTCCAACTGGGATATCCCGTTTGTGTGGCAAGAAGATAGGCCACATCTGTTCTTCCATTCTGAGTTAAAGCATCGATCATATATTTGGAACCCAAAACACCAGTAGTAAGATGACCATTGTTCTTATTGAGAATGTCATCCACTAAATTATCTAATACGAATTTTTTATGCTCTTCAGGGACCAAGCCTAAATATAATGGGAATGCGTTGGCCATTTGACTGCCTTGATGATATTCATTTTTTAAAGGGTTAAAAAATCTGTTATTGTATGCTTTCTTAATGGTTTCCGCTTTATGAGAAAAATAGTCAATATCTTCTTTTTCCTCCAAAACCTCTGCAATTTTCGCCAGAATCTTCGAATTCCAGTAATAAAAAGCTGTTGGTACAGACTCAGGTTCTCCTTCCTCCCAACCTTTCACAAGGCTCCCCCAATCTCCTATCCAACCTTGTTTTAGAATATGATTATCCGCCTCAGAATCAAGAAATTTCAAATATGTTTTCATTGCATTATAATTCTCATGAAGTATATTCTTATCACCGTAATAGATATAATATTGCCAGATCATAATTAAATATGTACTGCTCCATTCTATCCCTTCATCAATGATATAAGGACGAGGGGAAATAATTGGAATATCTCCAGTTGAATTATCCTGATTTTTTCTTATTCCGGTTATCCAGTTATAGTAGAATCTAGGCATATCGAAATTGAACATTGCCTCTTCTGCCGTAACCTGAGCATCACCAAACCACCCCAAACGCTCATCTCGCTGTGGGCAGTCCAATGGAAAACCGATCATATTACTTTTTTGGGACCAAACCGTTGCTCTATGTATTTTATTGATCGTTTCATTTCCACATTCAAAATGACCTGTCCGTTCATTATCAGAGTGGACAACACATCCTTGTATTTTTTTAATTTCCGGTAGTTCTGAATCTGCTGTAACCTCAACATACCGGAAGCCATAAAAAGTAAATTTTGGCTCATACGTTTCCAAATCACCGCCCTTTAAAATATATGTTGCTTCTGCTTTTGCGTGTTCATTGCTTGTAGTATTAATTGAACCATCTTCATGAATTTCTTCTGCAAATTGCAGGTGCAATTTTGTTCCTTTTTTCCCTTTAACTATAATTTTAGCCCATCCGGCAAAATTCTGACCCATATCATAAACGAGAACACCCTGTTTCGGCCTGTAAACTTTAACGGGTTCTATAATTTGGGTAACCTTGATCGGCTGCATCGTTTGAGAACGAAGTGCTCCTTTTGGATTTTCCATTATTATAACATCTTTCCAATTCGAATCATCAAAATTCAAACTGGACCAATTTATACTTTCTTGATTCGCATCATAATATTCACCATCGTAAATGCAGTTATAAAGAACCGGCCCTTGGCGGTATTTCCAGTTATCACCGGATGTTATCTTAATTTTTTCGCCATTCTCATATTCAATATGTAATTGTAAAATAGCGCGTTTAGCTCCAAACCATTGCATTCTATACTCATTCCACCATTTTTTGTATGGATTGAACCATCCATTACCGAGGTGAATTCCAAATACATTTCTACCTTCTTTTAGTTGAGTTGTTATATCATATGTATCATATAATACTTCTTTAGAATAATTAGTTTTGGCAGGGGAAAGAACATGATCTCCAACTCTTTTTCCATTTAAAAAAATTTCATAATATCCCAGACCGGTAACATATACTTTAGCACTTTTAATTTTTTTCTTAGTTTCAAATTCACTTCTTAAAAGAAGAGAACGTCCATCATGTCTTATGGTATCAGTAAGAGAAGCTTGTTCCTCAACATTTTTTAAAAACCCATGTTCCAAATTCGGCTCTTTATCCGGACCAGCGCCAATCCACTTGGCATCCCAATCTTTTTGGTCCAGAAGTGCTGTTCCAAAATTAGCGATAGTGCTTTCAAATCTTGCTCCATCTTTATCCCAGATGATTACCTGCCAAAAATACTTGGAACTGCTCTCCAGTTTTTCCCCATTGTAAATAATTTGATTCGTTAAAGAGCTACTAATCTTTCCGGAATCCCAAATAGGATTGGAAATGTCTTCTTGTCTTGAAACCAGTATTTGATAGGCAGTTTGTTTTTGCCCATATATTCCAGAAGAAATGATCCAACTAAATCTTGGTTTAGATGTTTCAATATTTATAGGGGAAGAGGCATATTCACACTTTAAATTTCCAATTCCTAAATTATTTGAGCTGATTTTAGAATGGTCTGTTTTACAGCTTATTAAGAATAAAAAAATTAAAATGGAAATATTTTTTTTCATTGATTTCTTTTAATATTTATTGTTGACTACTCATCTGATGACCCTCGCCAGTCCGGTTAGTAGTCATCTGATGAGTGAATTCAAAACCGTTATTTTTTCATCCTAATTCGCTTTGTCGACTACTCATCGGATTCAACTCATCGGATGACGATAATCACAACGGTTATTAGTCATCCCATGAGTTAATTAAATTGAACATCTGCAAAATCCATGTACTTTTCCCAATCAAATAAGGTGAGATCATGCTTGCCTGATCGAATATGATAGCCCATATTATCAATCGTTTGGGATTGATTAACCTCTGGCATGGTATCGCTCCTTAAATTTTCAAATCCATATAGGTTATACACTGATCCCGAATGATATAAAGAGAGATACTCCCCTTCAGGATCGGCCCATTGGTCCTCACTTGCACTTGCAACATATACTGGTCTCGGGGCAATTAAGCATATTAACATATGTTGATCAACCGGAAGGTTCTCTTCTTTATCATTGTATAAATGAAAATTCTTACAAAACCAATGCGGGAAGCTGGTATTGATCTTTTTTACTGTTTCTCCCTGCCTCCTTCGAGACAATGCCGCTCCTCCACAACCTGAATCATTAGATATAGTAATAGCAAATCTCTTGTCCATTGCCCCTGCCCAAAGTGCTGTTTTCCCAAGTCTGGAATGTCCAATGACGGCAACTTTATTTTTATCAATGTCCTTATCCGTTACCAAATAATCCATCGCTTTGGATAATCCATATGCCCAGGCGGCAATGGATCCCCATTCGTTGGGTTTAGGCTGTTCACCATCTTCATAAAACAATTTGTGAATTCCATTTTGGAAATCATCATCAAAATCAGGGTCTATATCGCCATAGTAAATGGAAACAATTCCATATCCACGTTCTAATATTCTTTCGATTGGCCATCTATGCGAACGCACTCCTCTTGATAATTCGGTGGCCCTATTATTTGTAATGAGGAAATCCTCATTATTCTTTACATAGCTTGTTGTTATAGTAATGTTGGGATCAGGATGAATAGTTTGATTTCCATAAAAATTCATTCCCATAAAAACAGGTACAGGTTTTTTGGCATTCTTTGGAAGAAAAATAAGCATGTTCATTTCCAATGATTCCTTACCATTAGAAAAAGTAGCAATAATCTCTTTTTGAATTGCTTTTCCGTCTAAAGCATCATTATCAATTTTTAATAATTTATAGTTAATATCAATTTCTTTATCCGGAATTTCTCCGTAAACATTCGTCTCAAACAATTCTAATATTTCTGGTCTTCGAATATTTTCCCAGTCCTCAGAATTGCTGATAATTTTTCCATCATTAGATACCAATAATTCAGGTAACTGATAATTTTGATGGTTCTGTCCACAGCCAGTTAAACAAAATAAGCCAAAACAAATAAGTATAATCCTTCCAATAATAGTTCTTTGCATGTTAATTTAAATTCAAGTATTTCATAATTGCCTCATCTCCCATGATAGCATTACTTGGCCTTGGATTTTCTTGAGTAAAAACTTTTAAATCGTCTTGGGGTAAAATAGTTACAAAATCTTCCAGTACACCTCTGTCAAAATTAACATTGCCATAGTTAAGCTTTAAGTGATAGGCCAAAAATGCATAGGCCGCTGCTCTTTTTGAATAGCCATAATTATGCTTTTCGGCAGGTAAATGAACATTTTCAACTTTATGTTCGGCATTATAAAGCGCATATACACTTTGAATATACGGGTATTCAATTCTTGGTGTATTTCTAGTCCAGTCTAAACCATCTGAAATAAGTAATAATGGTCTTGGGGCACAAAGAGCTGCAATTTCGACATTGTTGGTTTGATGTTCTTCACTTTTATGGATCGGCATTCCACTTTCACATACACAACCGCCAAAGAAATGAGCTGATACCTGAACCACCGGAACAGAAACTTTTATTCTCTCATCAATTGCCGTTAATACAAAAGTTTGTGTTCCTCCACCAGATCCGCCTGTCATTCCTATTCTATTAGCGTCGACATCTGGTCTTGACAGCAAGTACTCCAACACTCTCTTACTATTCCATGTTTGTAATACTAAGGCTATTGGCATTTTATGAGTTACCTGAGTTGATTCTGCATATCCTATCATGTCATAAGCAAAAACAATTGCGCCCATTCTAGCCAGAGTAGCACAACGGGTTTGTACATCTTCTTTTAATCGTTTATCCGACAAGTGACCATGAGGAGAGAGTATTGCTGCATTTTTCTTTTTGGGTTGGATAGGCATATAAATATTTCCTGTAATATAAAAGCCCGGAAAACTTTCAATAGCAACACTTTGAACAGTATAGCCATCCATGGTACGGGTATTTCTAATTATGGGGTGAAAATTACCTTTAATATTTGGCATCTGATCTAATTTCATTCCAGAAATAATACCATTCCTGATGATCGCGGCACGTTCTTCCCAGGATTCCAGGTCATCCCATTCACTGGCAAAATTTTTCATTACTAGGTTAGCTTCATCCTCTGTCCAGTATTTTCCCATACATAACATATTATCCTGGGCATTAGTAATAGCGCTTACATAAAGAAAGGCAAGTAGCAGTATTTTTTTCATCTGTTTAAAATTTTTTATTTGTCAATTAACTCACAATTTATTTATAATTCACGAATCCAAATATTTCTATAACTAACCGTACTTCCATGATCTTGTAAAGAAATTGGTAATTTTCCATGTTTTTCATAAGATGGTTTTCCTCCATGTGCAGTATTGCCTTTAAGTTCAACATGATTTTGAATCAATACACCATTTTGTAATACCGTAAAATATCCTGGTGACGATAAATCTCCATTTTCTTTAAATTCAGGAGCCTTAAAAATAATGTCATAAGTCTGCCATTTCCCCGGTGGCAGACAGGCATTTACCAAAGGTATATATTGTTTATAGATACTCCCCGCTTGTCCATTAACATAGGTTTTACTATTGTAAGAATCCAATACCTGAAGTTCATAACGTCCTTGCAAAAATATACCGCTATTCCCTCTGTCCTGAGAGTCACCTTTAACAATAGCCGGGCTTTTCCATTCAATATGCAACTGGCAATCTCCAAAGGATCTTATCGTTTTAATGCTTCCTGTACCTGGTACTACCGACATTCCACCATCTTCCAATTTCCATTTTGCTTTACCTTCTTTAGTACTCTCCCATTCGTCTAAATTTGTACCATCCAAAAGAATAATTGCATCCGATGGAGGTGATGTCATATTCCCAGGACTTATAACAGTAGGTATTGGTTCCCATATAGCTTCCTGTCCAATACATTGAGATGAAAATATAAATATTGAAATTCCTAGAAGTAAAATGGATAGATTGGAGAGTTTCATTTGTTTGTAATTTTAGTGATTAAATTATCTTTTTGAATAAAATTAGATCTTGTTAAATTAATAATACCTTTTTCTTAATATGCTCATGGATATTGAAAAAATAAAAATACACCTAATCAGGGAAAATAACTTCAAGATTCTTGATAAAACCATGTTATTATTTAACCACTTGAATAAAATATAAATAATCAAATTTCAATTTTTTCCTTATTACTTATTTTTATTCCCAGCTCCAAATTTCAATCAATCCGGTACAATTAAAAGTTCTTCAAAATCTGAAATAGCATGAATGGCCATGCTCAGATCATGGTTACTATTGAATTCATGTCGAAATGCAATTGTGTCACAATTGGCTCTTTGAGCAGCAATTAAACCAGCTTCAGAGTCTTCAAAGATCAAAACCTCCGAACTGTGTAAAGATAATTTCTCTAAAGCCAACAGATAGGCTTCGGGATGAGGCTTATGGTTTGTTACATTATCTTTAGTAATAATAATTTCAAAAAAATCGGATAATTCCAATTGGGAAAGTACCTGATCCACCATCCAATCAGATGCAGAACTTACCACACCCATCCTTTTTCCTGCTTTTTTAAGCTTGCTAAGTAAATCCATAATATTTGGATTTGGTCTTAATTCTTTAAAAAGTAATTCCTGATATATCTTTTTAAATCTTTTGTTAAACTCCTCAGGATCAGGATCTATATTTGCCATTTTAAAAAAGTGAGTGGCAACATATTCCCAACTCTCTCCCATAACAGTTTTATAAACGTCAACATCTACCATGCCACCCAAAAGGATACAGGTTTCTACCAGCGCTCTTCCTTTTAATTTTTCGGAATCAACTAAGGTTCCGTCCAGGTCAAAAAGATATGCCTTGTATCTGTTCATCATATTCATTTCGTCGATAAAATTTAATTATTTAAAGGGATTTGAATAGATTTAATCGGAATAATTTTTACCGGCCCAATCAAACCGGATGGTGGCAATGGCTCAAAACCAAATTCTCTTGGAAACGATGTCGCCTTGGCTGACCCATATTTATCCTCCAAATCAACAGGCACCGGGTTGATTTTCTTAAATCCTGATACTCTGTTAATATTCGTATTGGTTACATAAACAGTCAGCCTGTTTTGTCCTTTTTTTATTAAATGCGAGATCTCACATTTTTGGCCTTTCATCCATACAATTCCGGCATCTTTTCCATTAACCACGATTTCCGCAACATTTCCCAATTTTCCCAGATCCAATTCTAATTTTAAACCCGGATTTATATATTCGTCAGGAATTTCAAACTCAATGATATATTTTCCTGTACCGCTAAAATGTTTAGTGTCTTCATCTTCCGTCCAGGAACTTAAATATTTTAGTTCTTTTTCTACTTTAGGAAAGGCATTGCTTTGGACTGTCAATTTCCAATTTCCATTGATAATGAGTGGCGAGGGCAAGTCCGAAATCTCAGTGGTCATAAAGCTCTCTTGAGAATTCTTTACTGCATTTATAAAATAGGACCCATTATCAGAAACTTCAGCAGTTATGGCCTTCTCGCTAATAGCAACAATTTTATCCATATTGGTCTTATTAACATGGGATATCGCTTTTCCTTCCTCGAAAACTATAATTGTAGATTCCCAAGGGGCCAATTTTATTGGAATTTTAGTCCCGGATTCTGTTCTTGAATACTGAAATAATTCAGTGATCTTCCCATTATAAGGGTTCCATTCCCAAACATTTTTGTTTTGCACTCTAAAATTAACAGGTATAGAAACAGGCTTATCCTGAATGTTAGTCACAAAATACAGATCTGAATTTTCAATTTTTCTATGAAAAAAGGTCAAACCATTATTTTTTCGAATCTCTTCAAAAGCAAAGTCAATTTCAAAATCCGGAGGAATAGTTTTGTTCAGAATTTTCAGAAAAGGATCGAGCATCGCACTGTACTGGTCCCACCAGATCTCACGATGGATCACATTTTTTAAATAGTGAGTTTTTCCTTTTCCATAGTTGCTTGGATCAATACTTCTTCCATTGTGTTCTCCAAATAGATCTTGAACTATTTTTTTTGCTTCTTGATCATCTCGAGAACTTTGAATATATCCTGTCGAAAATTCCGGTAGCCTGTCCAGGGCAACAACCGTCCCTCCTCTTTGGATATAGAGTTCAATCTTTTTTAATGTGTTTAAGGGGATGGACTCGATGTTAGGAAGCAGTAATATTTTATACTCTAAATTCCTGATCTTGATATTGCCATCTTCAAATTTAGCAATATTTTGAAGGGCATCATCATTGAGAAGATCAAAATCATAACCATTGGATATCAATAAATTACCAAGTTCTCCCCAATCGAAATCTCTTGTCCATCTTCTAGCATTAAGCACATCTTTAGTCCATTGATTTGCTAAAGGAGAATATATGGCTACATCTGGTGCAAAATCACCCAGACGTAAAATGTACGAGCACCGGGCAATATATTCTGTCAAGAGAGGATAATATTTCCACCAGGTATTGGTAGGATTTACCTGAGTTGCCCAACCTGTACGACGTGAAGGAGCAAGGTCTCTTTCCGGTGAAGAACTATAGCCATGGGTATAAAATTTGTTGGCTCCTGATCTTAAAAAAACATCTGTTACAATCTTAATTTCTTCTAATGTGGCTCTGTATCTTTCCCAATGTAAAAAGGTATTTGTTTCAACAGAAATGATATTTTTCCCATAAATATGCGCTCCTGAAGCCACATATTTTTTAGGTCCGATCCTTGTGTCAAACCAGTCATGTTGGTCTTTTTCACCTGCTGTAATCTCCATCTCCGGTATATCTGTCATTCCTGATCCCTGAAGGATATCCGTTTCAAAACCATAGGCCTGGATTCTGCCTTTTACACCATTCTGTTCACACCAAGTCAAGAAGGTCTTAAAAAATGTTTCATAACCAACTTCACTTAAAAACTGGTTCACGTCATATCTTATGTTTGGAGAAGTATTTTCAACTTCCCACCAAATAGCTGGCAAATATTTAGTTAGATCATAATCTTTTAACTCTTCAAATTTTTGTAAAAGTCCGTCAGACCATTTGATTCCACTGGCCAAATATGGCAATTCAAAACTATCGCAGAAAAATGATTCGACAGTCTTACCGAACTCTTCGCCCACAGCATCTTTGAACTTTCCTCCTAAATAATCACAATGCCTTTGAACTGCTTCGACATCAAAATGATTTACAGTTTGGTGTGATTTTTCAATAGCAAGCCAAAAACACATAATTCTCCAATCTCCATCAGGTACTTTCCATTTGAGTTTATTATCCTTGACCTTACCTGTCAAAACAGTTAGCGATGTCGGATCAATTAGCTCATTATTAATTTTACCGGCAACAACTGCCAAAAGTTTCTCGTCCCCGGAAAGTTTTGGTTGAAAAAGTTCCCACGATCTGCTTGTTTTTATAAGTTTATCCGGAAGTTCCAGCTCTATCTTTTGAGATCCATTTATATCAATGAAAGTAGGGATCATATCTTTTGATTTATCCTTATCGGAAACCCATTCCCCTCCTATGATCCAACCCGGACCTCCAAAATTAAAAGATACTTCCATTTCCAATCTCTTGGCTTCCTTTACCATATGTTTTACCAGATCCAAATATTCCTCCGACATATAATCTATATTGCCTTTTTCGTAAAGGGGAGACATACTTATCTGTTCAACACCACGTATTCCATGGAATCGCATTTGTTCTAATTCATAGGTAATATTTTCCTTGGAAGTAGCATTTCCCGGCCACCACCATCTGGTATGAGGCCAACAATCCATAGGTGGATTTTTAAAGGATTCCTGATATTGGTCTAATAAACTTTGCCCGTCTGAATTTAAGCTAAAAAAAACTAATGCAAATAATAAAAGAAATTTAAAGTTTTGAAGTGATAGGTTGATATTCATACATTCTTTATTTAATCGAAAAGAACTCTTCAAAACTCCAGCCTGAGATAGTTGATTTCAAAAAAAATATTAATTCTCAATTATAATTTATTTCTTACAATGAATTTAATGCTATGTTTTTTCATCGTATAGTATCTCCAAATATAATTATTTAATTGATTAGAACCATTCTTTACTATCTTGAAAATGTGGTTTCGAATTCAGAACTAAGGCTACAATATATCCGCTAAAAACAAAATATTTTTATAACTTACAAGAGCACAAATTACAGACACTGTTAATATTTATAACATTATTTATCAATGTTTTAAAACGCTTATTGTTTTGTTTTTTAAGAAATAAATGAGTTAAACCTCAGGGTAGAACCCTGAACCCGATAAAAGGAATCGACCTAAAAGGGCGAAGTATTAACCTAGATCCCGCTAGAAAAAGTGGGATTAGCCTGCCTTTGCCGGCGAGGCAGGTTCAGCTTACATTTTTGAGTTCGTTTTAAAACTCCTCAAAATTGAGTTTCACTAATAAATAATACGATGGAAAATGCAATCTATAAAAAATTAAACATCACACCAATGATAAATGCTGCCGGTACATATACAATGGTTGGTGGTTCACGAATGAGCGAACAAACTTTAGCAGACATGGCTGAGGCTGCACGTTCACATGTTGATATCAAAGAGTTGCAAAGGAAAGTAAATCGAAGATTAGCAGTATTAACTCAAAATGAAGCCGCAGCCGTCTGTAATGGTGCCGCCTCCGGAATGTATGTTGCAACCGCAACTTGCGTTGCACAAAAAACTGGAAAGCCTTTTGATTGTCTTTCAATATCTGAAATTGGGGAATACGAAATTATAATGTTTGCAGCACACAGAAATCCATATGACTGGAGTATAAGACAGCTCGGTGTAAAGTTAAAAGAAGTTGGTTATCCAAATACAATGCATGTTACTACGGCTGATGATCTCAAAAATGCAATCAATAAAAAAACAGCCGGTATATTTTTTATGTTCTCAAATCGTGGTGGCTGGATTGCCGAAGGCGGGCTTGATCTTGAAACAACACTAAGGGTCGCAACTGAAAATGGCATTCCTGTTATTGTAGATGCTGCTGCACAAGTACCACCTGTTGAGAATCTTTGGAAACTGACCCAAATGGGTGCCACAGCAGTATTATTCAGCGGAGGCAAAGATTTACGAGGCCCACAGTCTTCCGGTCTCATTGTTGGT